>Ga0193954_1000466_pt1 | contig 23453 bp, 18 predicted proteins | sample BB_5_MG_FD_140340 | JGI IMG/M metagenome (GOLD analysis project Ga0193954, IMG submission 140340) | Microbial mat bacterial communities from the Broadkill River, Lewes, Delaware, United States - BB_5_MG | ecosystem: Environmental > Aquatic > Freshwater > River > Microbial mats | place: USA...
ATAAGTTTTTCACGGTCACGATGGCCATGGAAGTGAAGTAGTCCTCAGTCCGCATACAGCTTGCGAAGCCGCATCTTCCGCCGCCGCAACTGTGCTTGCCGCTTCTTCTTCCAGACCTCCGTCTCGAGGGTGCTTCCTGGATCCAGGTCATGGGCCTCGCGTCGCTTCGGGTCGCACAAGATTTCATAGGCCGCCTGGATCTCCAAAAACCGCGCGTGGGCGGCCTCGGAGCCACCCTTCTTGTCCGGGTGTTCCGTCTTGACGAGCTTTCGGTAGGCGTCCCGCAGCCCGGCCGGGTCCACATCTTCAGCAACCCCGAGCACAACGTAGGCGCTGCGGCTCATAGAAGCTCCGGCGGCTGCACGGAGACCCCGCGGGGCGCGGTGATGCGAAAAGAGATGGTCAGTGATGTGCTGTCATGGGCTGGCACCGTCACCGGCAAGCTCAATTGACCCGTCTCTTCTTGCACCTTGGTGCCGTGGGGCAGGGCGGTGCGCTGCACCTTGACCTCCTCCGAGCGAGACACGGGCACGCGGTCCAAGACCAGGACCTCGACGGCTTCAGGGCCGGCGTTGTGTAGCTTGGTGTGGGTGTCGTACTCGAAGATTTGGTCGCCCATGACGGCCGTCTTGCGGGCCGGACGGGCGTGGGTGGTCCGGGTGATACGAAGGCTGCCCTCGGTGGCCAGCGGCAGGCGAAAGCGCTCGCTGCCTTGCACAAAGCCTACCTCGGCCCGGCCGCTATAGTTGGCGCCTCGAAATAGATTCACAGTGCCCGGAAGCAGCACTCGGCCGGTGGTATTTTCGAGATCGAGCACCCAGGTGGCGATCTCTCGGTGCAGCGGAGCCACCTCCAGGCGCCGCTGCGCGGGCACCAGTTCCTCGAAGAGCTCGACGCGTACCGGCTTTGAGGTGGACGGGATGCTGACTTGGCCGGGGGCTTCGTGCTCCACGGCAGCTGAGGCCGCAGGCGCACCTGCGCCGGCCCCAGAGAGCCGGGCGCCCGCATCATGGGTGGCTTCGACGTCTCGATTCGGCGCCGCTTGGTAGCCGGCGACCTGCAGCCGGTGCAGCGGTGGCGGTGGCTCGGATAGGGGCGGGCGCGCAGTGGTTGCGATGACCCTTACATCCGACCAATCCTCCCCGGTGGTCTGTCGAACCAGGGCCACGGCCGTCCATCGAACCTGCAACGTATCCTGCCCCTCGATAAGCCGCGCGTCATAGCCGGGCATCCACTGGGCCGACCGCGTGACATAGGACAGCTGCACATGCACCGGTCCACCCGAGGGCGGCGCCTTCACATTGACGAGCACCCGGTGGCCCTTCGAAGTCCGCTGTCCCAGGCGCAGCTGCTCATGTTCCAGCTCATCTCGATGCAGTTGTAGCTGCTGCATATTGAAGCGGCGCTCAGCCTGGCGACTGGCAAGAGTCTGGGTGTTGTCGCGCAGCTGGTCGAAGATGTTGGCCCACTTTGAAAACTCGGGATCACTGTCCAGCCACTGCAGAGAGAGGGCATCGGTGGCCAGCCCGGCGTACTGGCTGACCATCTGTACCGCGTGCTCATCGTTGCCGCTGGCATCCTCAAGTGCGCGCAGCTCTGCTTGCACACGCTCGAGTCGGGCACGGACCTCGTCGCTGCGGGCTGAGGTCGGCTCGCTGTAGACCACCTCACACTGCACCCCCAAGACTGACAGAGGCTCTGCGCCGGACGTGGCCTGGGCCCTCAGGGTGTCTGGATCGAGGGCGCTGGGCAGGACCTCGAAGGCCACCGTCTGCAGTCCCGGTTGCAGCTGTACGGTGCGGCTGCGCGTGATGGTGGCGCGGTCGATGAAGACCCGCACGCTGTCGATGGTTCCGGCGCTGCTCATGATGCCTCCGCCAGGCTCTGCACGATGTGGTAGTCGCGCGGGGCCTCTATCTCATAGTGGATGAGCAGCTGAATGTGCGCCCCAGCCGGGATGCTGCGCTGAAAGCTCAAGATACCATTGTCCTTGTCTAGCTCTGCCTCGGGTGAGGCTTTGAGCAGCTTTACTTGCACTCGGCTGTCCGTGGAGACCGGGATTTGATCCTGGACCTCGACGTGGGCGGTGCGGTCGAGGAAGTTCTCGATCTCTATCGTGATCTGCACGGCGTGCACGTCTTCTTTGCTGATGAGCCCTTCGGTACGCACCGTGGTGCGGGTGCGGCGGGCAGACTTGATGGAGGTCTCAGCCCCCAAGTCCAAGGTCATCGTGCCGCCGGCCGGCGTGGTCTTGAGCTCGGAGCTGCCATAGTACGCATCGTCGACGAAGATGGCGGCGGGCCCGGCGAGCAAGGGCTCTGGTTCGGCATGCGTCAGGCTGACTTGCGCATAGGCGTGGTCTTTAAGGGCAGGGCGAAGCAGGTACTTCACGTCGGCGGCGTAGCTCTTTTGCCCCAAGGCGAAGCGCTGATGACCCAGGCCGGAGGGGCACTCGTGATGACCGGGCACGCTCTGTTCAAAGTCGATGCCGCCCGCTGCCTCTCGGGGCAGCGCTTCGTTGTCCAGGCGATGCAGATCCGGGTGGTCCGGGGAGGGGCGACGTTGCGTACCACCCAAGGGCGGCGGCACGGGGGGTGGCGGCGGCGGCGCCGCCATGGATCCTAGAGGGGGCGCACCGCCTGGCGCTGCCCCGCCCACGCGGCTGGCCGCGAAGGCGGTGGAGGTGATCTCGGCGAAGATGCCTTCCTCCTCAAATTGCTGCGCGTAGGTATCAATTTCATCAACCATCTCCTCGGGAGGGGCCATGTCGGCCATCATCGGGGCGGGCGCTGGAGGGGCTGAGGGCATCGCACGGCTGCGTGCGGGTGCGGCCTTGCTGCGCTTTTTGGCGGGCGCCCCGTTGGCGTAGAGACCACGCGCGTTCGCGTCAAAGCCGCGGCTGGCCGACAAGATCCACGGCTGCACGCTGGGCACGCGCAGGCTGTCTTCCGGCTCGGCGGTCGACAAGGCGAGTTGCACCTCAGTCCAGTCTTCCTGAGTCTGTTGCCAGACATCGGCGTAGCGGCCGACCTCGACCTTAGTGCCGCCCTCACTCAGCCGAAGCGCATAGTAAGGCCGCCAGGTCGCCCAGCCGGATGTGTAGGTCAGCTCAAGCTCGGCCTCGCCGGCTTCGCTGGCTTGCAGGCCTACGACCACCAGACTCTGGTCGCCTTGGATTTCAGTGCGGCCTTGGGCCTGCTGGACTTCAGCGGCTCGGCGCAGCAGGTCTTCCGCCTCGTGCAGCCGACCCTGGGTGCTCTGAATGGCCTTGAGGGACTGTTGGCGCCTCTGGGTTAGGGCCTCGAGGCCTTCGAAGAAGGCGGCCGGGCGCAGCGGTCCTGCCGGACCCTTCAGTCCGCGCCCGGGCAGCACGCGGTCGATGAGCTGCAATTCCTGTTGCAGCGCCTCCAACTGGCCCTGAAGGCGCCAGACATCCTGCTGGGCTTGCTCGGTCCGACCGGAGGCCTCGGATCCATCGCTGTTTGCCTGCCGCCAGGACAGGTCATCGCTTTCGACAAAACGAACCTCGCCGTGACTGGTCTTGATCCTCAGGCGGCTAGGGTCGAGGTGCCGCGGCAGATCAGTCAGGGCGACTCGGTTGCTGCCGGCCACCAGCGGGGTGTGTGCGCCGCGCACCACGTGCGCCGAGTCGGAAAACAGGGTGGCGCGCAGAATGCGGCTGGTGAGGAGGACGGGCGCGCTCATGGCCCGCAGCATATCGGCGAAGCGTCCGGGTTGCGATGGGGCCTGCGGGGGTGGTATTCCGCGCTCGCACCTCGCGTGCCTTGCCTATGCCCTCACGTGTCGCCAACTGCCCGAATTGCGGAGGCCAAGTCGAGTTCAAGGCCGGCGCCTCGCTGCTCGCGGTCTGCCCCTATTGCGCCAGCGCCGTGGCGCGTGTGGGCGATGACATCACGGAGCTGGAGATTTTGGGCCAGGTGGCGCCGCTGGCGGACCTGGGCTCCCCGCTGAGCCTAGGCACCAGCGGCAAGTACAAGGGGCGGGGCTTCACCCTCGTCGGCCAGCTGCAGCTCGACCACGGTCAAGGGCCCTGGAATGAGTGGTATGCCGCCTTCGATACCGGGCATTGGGGCTGGATCGCCGAGGCTCAGGGGCAGGTGTACATCACCTTCGCCAAAGATGTGTCCGGGCTGCCTCAGTTCTCGCAGGCGCGCGTCGGCGCTCGCTTCACCGCCGACGGCCACTCCATGGTGGTGGTCGAGCAGCGCCGCGCTAAGTTCCTCACCGCGCAGGGTGAGCTGCCCTTCGCGGTGGCCCCGGGCAAGTATTTCAACTACGCGGACGTACAGGGCGCCGAGGGCATGTTCGGCACCATCGACTACGGTACCGGGCAGGTCGCCGAGGCCCTGTTCTTGGGCGAGGCGCTCAACTACGAGCAGCTGTTCGACAAGGCCACCCTGCGGGACGTCGAACCCGGGCAGGCTGCGGGCGCGGTGGGCCTCAATTGCCCCAATTGCGGCTCTGGGGTTGAGCTGCGCGCCCCCGATGATGCGCAGCGTGTGGCCTGTGGCACCTGCGGCTCGCTGCTGGACTGTAGCAAGGGCAATGAGCTGTTCCTGCTCACGGCCGCCAAGCGCCCGGGCCCCGAGCCGCTCTTGGCGGTCGGCAGCGTAGGCAAGCTCTCCGGCATCAAGTGGACCATCTACGGGCACCTTGAGCGCAGCGTGAGCTACGATGGGGTGCGGTACTTTTGGGAAGAGTATCTGCTGCACGGTGGCGTGAAAGAGGGTTATCGCTGGCTGACCTGCTCCGACGGCCACTGGACCTGGGTGGACCCCGTGCATGCCGGCGACGTGCAGCCGGCCGGTGCCCGCGGGGCAAAGTTTGGCGCGGATACCTTTAGGCACTTTCAAAGCGCCTCGGCCCGTGTCGATAGCCTGCGCGGTGAGTTCTACTGGAAGGTGGCGATCGGGGAGCGGGTTGCGACCCACGACTACATCAAGCCGCCCCGTGTGCTCTCCAGGGAGTTGGCCGCCGAAGAGGTGAGTTGGTCCCTCGGCTCGTACTTACAGCCTGAGGAGGTGCAGGAGGCTTTTGGTCTCAAGAAGGCGCTTCCGAGCCCCACCGGCGTCGCGCCGCACCAGCCCAACCCCCACAGTCGGCCGCTGAAGGGCATGATGATGGCGGGCGCGGCGATGAGCCTGCTGCTGATCCTTGTCGCGGGACTGATGATGGTCACCTCCAAGAACGCCGTGGTCCTGAATCAGGAGTGGCCGGTGGTGAGCCCCACGCCCGCCAAGGGGGTCGCTCAGACCACCAAGAAGCACGTCGGCACCAAGATTCAGAGTCAGCCTTTCACGCTGAGCGGTCGGTCCAACCTGGCCTTGAAGCTCATCTCAGATGTGAACAGTGGCTGGCTCTTCTTGGACGGTGAGGTCTTCGATCTGACGAGCAACCGCACGCATCGCGTCGGCATCCAAGTGAAGTACCAAAGTGGGTACTCCGGGGGCACATCCTGGGCCCGAGGCGGCAAGTCTCGCGTGGTATTCCTCGGCGACCTGCCGGCCGGACAGTACATCTTTCGCGGCACACCAGAGTGGACCGCTTGGGGCAAGGCGCCCACACGATTCGCGATTGAGGCCCGTGAGGACGTCTTCATTGGCTCCCACGCGGTCGCGATCTTCTTCTTGCTGTGGATACTCCCGCTGCTGAAGGCCATGCAGTACTACGGGTTCGAAAAACGCCGCTGGGCAGAAAGTGATCACGTGGGGTGAGCCAATGTTCAGCGGGTTGATGGCTAAGTTTTATTTATTGATGGGCGCCGGGTTGATCGCCACATACTTCACTTGGGAAGTGCGTGGCACGGTCTTCTCTGGTACCGACGCGCGGCCATCGCTGAGCTCGGGCCAGTCTTCCGGAGGGCGCTCGGGGCGCTCCGGGGGCGGGGGCGTATTCTTTTGGGGCTCGGGCTACCGAGGAGGTAAATGACGTTGTTCTGGGAGACTCAGCAAGGCCACATGGTGGCCTCCGTAGTATACTCGTTGATTGGGGTGGCCATTTTTGCCATCGCATTCTTATTGATGGAGCGAATCGCCCCCTTCTCTCTCCGTAAGGAGTTGGCAGAGGACGACAACATCGCGGTGGGCATCTTGCTCGGCTCCGTGGTTATCGGTCTGTCGATCATCATCTCTGCCGCCATCGGGGCGTGAGTGACATAGAGGCGACCCGCGGGGCTGTCACGCCCGTCAGCGGGCCTGCGGTGCTGGTGGCGGCTTTCGCCATCGGCACCTGTGGACTCATCTACGAGCTGCTCGCCGGCACGCTCGCCAGCTATGTGCTGGGCGACTCTGTCTTTCAGTTCTCGACGATCATCGGGGTCTACCTGTTCGCCATGGGCGTCGGGGCATGGCTGTCCGGCTTCGTGACTCGGGACGAGGTCGCACGCTTCATTGAGATAGAGATCGCGGTGGCCCTCATCGGAGGTGCCTCCGCGGCCATTCTGTTCTTGGCCTTTTCTAGGGTCTCCTTCTTCCTGGTTGTTCTGTACGGGATGGTCCTGATCATCGGGGCGCTGGTGGGCCTCGAAATCCCGCTGCTGATGCGGGTGCTGAAAGACCAGTACGACCTCAAAGACTTGGTCTCGCGTGTGCTGACCGTCGACTACCTCGGCGCCCTGGTCGCCTCTTTGGCCTTTCCGATCTTCATTGTGCCCAAGCTTGGCCTGGTGCGTGGGTCTTTTGCCGTGGGCTGCCTGAATGCCGTCGTGGCGATCTGGTGCACCCACGCGATGCAAGGCGCCTTTCGTACCCGGCAGCGTGTATGGTTCTTGAGGGCCGAGGCCTATGGCGCGCTTGTGCTGCTGTTGGCGGGCCTGTTCGCCAGTGATGCCATCACAAAGCTGTCTGAAGATGCCCTGTACGCAGATCCCATCGTCTTTTCAAAGACCACGCCCTACCAGCGCGTGGTGGTCACCCAGGGGCGCTCCAGCTTTCAGTTGTATATCAATGGCGCGCTTCAGCTGAGCAGCGCGGACGAGCATCGCTATCATGAGGCGCTGGTGCATCCGGTCATGTCGGTCGCACAGGCCCGCGGAGGGCGAGGTGCTCAACGGGTCCTGGTGCTGGGCGGCGGCGATGGGCTGGCGGTGCGTGAGGTGCTGCGCCACCCCTCCGTGAAGGCGGTGACCTTGGTCGACCTGGACCCGGTGATGACCCAGATCGCCAAGGAGCTTCCGCTGTTTTCAAAGCAGAACCAGCGCTCTCTCTTCGACCCCAGGGTGCAGGTTATCAACGCAGATGCCTTTGTTTGGGCAGGCCAGCCTGCGCGCGCCGAAGAGCCGCGCTGGGATGCCATCATTATCGACTTTCCTGACCCCAACTCATTTTCGTTGGGCAAGCTCTATAGCCGCCGCTTTTACCGGCTGGCGAGGAGCCTACTATCCGATGATGGGGCCTTGGTGGTGCAGGCCACATCGCCCATGTATGCGCGGCGCTCCTTTTGGTGCGTGGCCCAGACCCTTGAGGCTTCGGGCTTTTCTGCGCGCGGATACCACGTGGCGGTGCCTTCCTTCGGGGAGTGGGGCTACATCCTCGCGGCCCCCGGGCCTTTTGAAGTGCCAGATAGTTTGCCGCCCGCGGAGCTTAAATATCTTGAGCCCGAGACGATGCGCACCATGTTTGTCTTTGGCGCCGACATGGGCCGCGTGCCCGCCGAGGTGAATCGGCTCAATAACCAAGTCCTGGTGCAGTACTATGACAAGGAGTGGTCGCGCTGGAACTAATAAGCAGCCGGCGTGAGCTGCTCGCGGCCCTAGTGGGTGGCGCGGTGGCCGCAGGGTGCCCGCGTCGCACGCCCACTGTCGGCTGGGACGGCGGCTTCGTGGCGGACTATGCCCAGCGCGGGCATAAGCTCCGCGACGCGCTGCAGGCGCCGCTGCCTGCGCCGGATGCGCAGGTCAGGGCCTCGGACGCGGTGATTGTGGTGGGCGCTGGCATCGCAGGCCTGAGCGCCGCCTGGGCGCTGCGGCGGGCGGGGCGTGAGGTCAGGGTGCTGGAGTTGGCGGACGAGCCGGGCGGGACTTCTACCTCCGGCCGCAGCGATGTCACAGCCTATCCCTGGGGCGCACACTATGTGCCCGCCCCCGGGGCAGATAACCCCGAGCTGGTCGAACTTCTGACAGAGTTAGGTGCGGTCGAGACCGATCAGTCGGGCCGCAAGGAGTTCGCTGAGCACATGCTCTGCGCCGACCCGAAAGAGCGCGTCTTTTACCAGGGTGTCTGGCAACCGGGCCTGGTATCCAGGTTGGGCCAGAGCCCCGAAGAGGCGCAGCAGTGGCGGCGCTTCGAACAAGAGATCGCAGACTGGGTTGAGTTCCGTGACAAGGATGGCCGGCGCGCTTTCACGTTGCCGATGGCCCTGGGCTCCGACGCCCCTCAGGTGCGGGCCCTCGATACCATAAGCTTTGCGCAGTGGATGCAGCAGCGGGGCTTCGATGCCCCCCGGCTGCTCTGGTATGCCGCCTATGCCTGTAAGGACGACTTCGGCACGTTGCCCGAGAATACCAGCGCCTACTATGGACTGCATTATTTTTGTGCACGGGTGCAGCGTGGCCACGGGCCCAGCGCCGAGTTCCTCACGTGGCCTCAGGGCAATGGGCGCATCGTGGAGCATCTCGTCTCACGCATCGGGGCCGAGCGTGTGCGCACCGGCCAGGTCGTATCTGCGGTGCAGCCAGAAGCGGGCAGGGTGCGGGTGCATACTATCGATGCGAAGACCGGGCAGGCCCACCAGCAGGTCGCGCCTCAGGTGATCTTCGCGCTGCCATCCTACCTTCGAAAGTATCTGCTCAAAGGCGCGAGTGACTATCAGCCCAGCTATGCGCCGTGGATGGTCGCCAATGTGCACCTTGCGACCCGCCCTGGGTACCGAGGGTTTGAGACCGCTTGGGATAACGTCATCTACGATAGCCGCTCCTTGGGCTACGTCGTCGCGGACCATCAGACGAAGCTGGCCACCGGCCCCACGGTGTGGACCTGGTATCTGCCTCTGACCGGCGCGGATCCGGGCGATGAGCGGCAGACCCTGCGCGCGCTATCTTACAAGGACGCGGCGGACTCAGTGGTCGCTGATCTGACGCCCTGTCACAACGGACTGCAGGCTGCGTTGCGGCGCATCGACGTGCGTCGCTGGGGTCATGGCATGGTGCGCCCCGAGGTGGGCATGCGCTTTTCTGCCGCCCGTGCCGCTGCGGCCTCACCTTGGCAGGGCGTTCATTTTGCGCACACAGACCTGTCGGGTATGGCTCTCATCGAGGAGGCGGTCTTTCACGGCCTGCGGGCAGCGCGGGAGGTCCTTTCGGCGTGAGCGCGGTCTGGCTGCGCTCGAGGCGCTTCGACCTGGCCGCCTTTGGCGCCCCTGTGGTGCTCGCGCTGGGCCTGATGCCTCTGGGGCCCTGGTTGGCGCCCGAGGGCAGCATGCCGATCTGGGCCTGGGTAGTCTTCGTGCTCGGTGTGGATGTGGCCCACGTTTGGTCCACCCTGTACGTCACTTACTTTGACCCGGAGGCCCGCCGTCAGCGCCGCACACTCCTTTGGCTGGCCCCCCTTGTGGCCTACGGGGCCGGGGTGCTCGTCGCGCTTCATGGCTTTCATAGCTTTTGGCGAGCGATGGCCTACCTGGCCGTCTTTCACTTTGTGCGGCAGCAGTACGGTTGGGTTCGTCTGTACGGTCGTAAGGACCCGGGGCTCAAGGCTTGGGACCGGCACTTGGACGCGGCCGCAGTCTACGTTGCCACGCTCTACCCCGTGCTTTGGTGGCATTGCCACCTGCCGCGACCCTTTGAGTGGTTCATTCCCGAGGACTTCGTTGCGGGGCTGCCGAGCTGGGTCAGCGCTGGGCTGCTCCCCGTCTATGCAGGTACGCTTGCGCTCTTTGCCCTACGCCAGTGGCAGCGTCATCGGCGGGAGGGCTTTGTGCCCTGGGGCAAGGTGCTATTGGTGGCCGGTACCGTCGCCACCTGGGGAGCCGGAATCATCCTGGCGCGGACCGATTGGGCCTTCACGGTCAGCAATGTGATCGTGCACGGCGTGCCCTATGTCGCCTTCATCTGGGTCGTGGGCGTGGAGCGCGCGACGGGGCGTGGGGGCGTGCGTTCTGGGGTCGGCGGCCTCAACCGGGCCATCTTCGTGGGCACGAAGGGGCTACACTTTGTGCTGCTGTTACTGGCGCTGGCGTATTTTGAAGAATACCTGTGGGATCGCACCCTTTGGCTCGAGCGGGGGGGCGTCTTCATCGGCCCCGAGCTGACGATCCGCGAGTCCTGGGTGCCCTATTGGATGCCCTTTTTGTCGCTGCCTCAGGTGACCCACTACATCCTGGACGGTTTCATTTGGAAGCGCGCCAAGGGCGCAAACCGGTCGCAAAGCGGCCCAGTTTAGGGCTTTCTGCTCCCCCTGCGCACCCCAGTCCAGATCCGCGTTGACCGGGTTGTTGCCCTTGGGTACAGGCCGCATCAGAGGTCCACCTTGAAGGAATCGACCGCCACTTTCGGAACCATCGCCACCGTCGGCATCTGCATCGCCATCGTCGGCGTCAGCGCCAGCATCTTCGCTGAGGCCGCCTCGATCAAAGAGGCCCGCGTCGCGGACACCGAGGCCGACCTCGTCGCGATCGAGGCGTACAAGAAGGACCAGGTCCCGTTGCTCACCGGCAGCGCCTGGGCCGACGACCGCGCCCTGGGCGGCATGGAGGGCGAGACCAAGCGCTCCCAGCTGCTCAAGTTCAAGATGAAGCCTGTGGCCAAGGCCAAGGCTGACGTCGTCGCCGCACTGAAGGCAGGCACCTGGAAGCCGGTCACGCTCACGGAAGAGCAGACCGTCACACTGGACAATATGGCCACCGGTGGGGTCACCCCCGAGCTGCTGGCCGCCGCCGTCGCCGACTCGACCCAGGTCAGCAAGGGCAAGGCGGAGTTCGCGGTGGTCTGCGCCGCCTGCCACGGCCCCCAGGCCAACGGTCTGGTCGGCCCCAACCTCACGGATGTCTACGTCAAGCATGGCCGCGCGCCCATGGACGTCTACAAGGTGCTCAGCGCCGGTGTGGTCGCCAAAGGCATGCCCCCATGGGGTCACCTCGGCCCCGAGAAGCTGACGGGCCTCACGGCCTACGTCATCTCGCTCGTCGGCACCAACGTGGCCGGCAAGGCGCCTGAGGGCGTCGACGAAGCCGGAAACGCTGCACCTGCCCCCTGAATTGCCCTGGGGCCGTCGCTCAAATCGAGCTCGGCTCCCTGTGCTCTCCCCGCTGTCTACAGTCTGACGCTTCGACCGGACCGCGCTGCCTCGTGCAGGGCGTCCAGCGCCCGTGCGTTATTCACAGCGTCCTCAATAGGCCAGGTCTGTCGGCGCTCCTCATCTGTGCAGGCGCCCAAGAAGGCCTGCAGCTGCAGCTGCTGACAGTGGCCCACTGGGGCCTGCAGCCGCTCTTGCAGCACCCCATCCCGTTCGATGCGCAGCTCAGCGGGCGCATCGCCCGGCAACCAGGGTCGCTGGATATGTAGGGTGGCCTGCGTGCCCGTGAGGCGCGCGCCCCGGCGCTCGTCTTGCTCGATGCTGCACTCAAAGCGGGCCAGCACTCCGCTGGCCATGCGCAGACTGCCTTGCATCGTGGTATCAACGTCGGCCCCCCGTCGCAGCGCGCTGACCTCGGTGGCTTCACAGCCGGCGAGGCTGCGAAACATGTGCACCGCGTAGCAGCCCACGTCGAAGAGTGCGCCGCCGCCGAGGCGAGCTGAGGCCGGACCCAGCTCGCTGGGGTCCAGCGGGAAGGTGAACCAGCTGTCCATGCTGACCAGCTCACCGAGGCGTCCGCTCTGCAGGACTTGCCGGACCAGGTCCCACTGGGGGTGGTGCCGGTACATGAAGCCCTCCATCACATAGCCGCCGGTGCGCGCCATGGCGTCCTGCACGCGCTCTGCGTCGCTGGCCTGGGTGGCCAGAGGCTTTTCGCAAAGCACATTCTTGCCGGCCTGCAGCGCGCGCAGGGTCCACTCGGTGTGCAGGCTGTTGGGCAGCGGCAGGTAGATGCTGTCGATCTCAGGCGCGCTGAGGGCGGCCTCGTAGCTGCCCCAGGCGACGGGGATGTCGTGGATGTGGGCGAAGGCCTCAGCCTTGCCAAGCTCCCGGCTGGCCACCCCTACGAGCTGGGCCCCGCGGGTTAGGCGCAGGCCCTCGATGAAGGCCGGGGCGATCTGGGCAGTGCCGAGGATAGCGAAGCGGTGCGGCGCAGACATAGGCCCAGTGTGGCCCAGCGCGGGGCTGGACGCATGGGGGCCCCGCGGAAGCCGGGAAGTTAGAACCCTTTGCGCATCGCCCTGTCTCCTACTGCTCAGGGGAGGCCCGAGTATGAGCAGGGTAGTCATTTTGGGCAGCGGGGTCTCCGGACATACTGCGGCCTCATTCGCTCGAAAGTGGTTGAGTAAGGACCACGAGGTGGTCGTGGTCTCGCCGAAGGCGACCTATAACTGGATCCCGTCCAATATCTGGGTGGGGGTCGGTCTGATGAAGCCCGAAAAGGTGGTCTTCCCGTTAGCGCCCGTCTATGCGCGGGCCGGCATCGAGTTCAAGCAGGCCGCCGCCGTGGCCGTGCATCCCGAGGGGGATGCGAATACCCAGGCACCCTACGTGGTCATTGAGCACACCGCGGGCGCGCGTCTGGGCCAGCGGGAGTCCGTGGCGTATGACTATTTGATCAACGCGACTGGGCCCAAGCTCAAGTTCGAAGCTACGCCGGGCCTAGGGCCGGACGGCGGACACTCCTACTCGGTGTGCACCGAGGGCCACGCTCATGAGGCGGCGGGCGCGCTGGATGAGCACGTGGCCCGCATGAGGAAGGGCGAAAAGCAGACCTTCCTCATCGGCACCGGCCACGGCACCTGCACCTGTCAGGGTGCCGCCTTTGAGTACATCGTCAACCTTGAGTTTGAGCTGCGCAGCCGGGGCGTGCGCGACAAGGCAGAGATCATTTGGCTGTCGAATGAGTATGGTCTCGGGGACTTTGGCATGGGCGGCATGCACTTGAAGATGGGCGGTTATGTGACCCCCAGCCGTATCTTCACGGAGTCCCTCTTCGCTGAGCGTGGCCTCGATTGGATTGTGCAATCTCACGTGCAGCAGGTCGACGATGGCGTGGCACACTATGAGACCCTGGATGGCGTTCAGCGCAGTCAGGACTTTGACTTTGCTATGCTCTTGCCGCCGTTTTCTGGCGTGGGCCTTCAGGCGGTCGACAAGGCGGGCGCAGACATCACCCCGAAGGTCTTCGCGCCCAATGGCTTCATGCGCGTGGACGCGGACTATGGCAAAAAGCCGTTCTCGGAGTGGAGGGCCAGTGACTGGCCGCGCACATACCAAAACCCAGACTATAAGAACCTCTTTGCGGTGGGCATCGCCTTTGCGCCCCCGCACGCGATCAGTGAGCCCCTGCACAGCGTCAATGGCACGCCGATCTCACCCACACCGCCTCGCACCGGCATGCCCTCGGCGATGATTGGTAAGGCCGTGGCCGCGAATATCGTCGACATGATCAAGCGCGGAACAGACGAACCCAAGCGTACCGCCTCGATGGCGGAGATGGGCGCGGCCTGCGTGGCCTCTGCCGGCGCGAACCCTTTCACTGGGACCGCGGCCGCGATGACGGTCTTTCCGATTGTGCCCGATTTTGAGCGCTACCCTGAGTACGGCCGCGACCTATCTCAGACTTTCGGAGAGATTGGCCTGGCCGGCCACTGGATCAAGATCCTCCTGCACCACCTGTTCTTATACAAAGCCAAACTCAAACCGGGCTGGGCCCTTATTCCGGAGTGAAACTATGAGTACCCCCGATGTCACACCGCCCCCAGCGCACGCCGGTTTGCAGAGCCATCGTGGGCGCGCGGTCTATGCGACCAAACCCACGGGCTTCACGCGCTTCATGCGGACCTTTCTGCCGTGGCAGATGCTGCGTTTTGCCATCATTAATCTGAAGATGATGGGCATCATTTGGCGAAGCCATAAGTAATAGTAGAGGTAGGCTCGATGTCTCGTGCTGAGAGGCAATTTGCCGCACCCTGGCCCTGGGTACAGTTGTCAATCGGGGTGCATGACAACAATGATCTGATGCATGCGGTCTTGGCACTGCCCTGGGCGATTTCTACTGTGCGCGGCGGGGCTGGCGCTGATCGGATGCACCCAGGCGCCTGAGGCCTGCCCAGAGTTTGACGCCGCCCAGGCCGCCTATGTGGAGGCCTCAGCCAATACCACCGCTCGCCCGTTTCAAGACCCTGCCTATGCTTCGATTGCGGCCTCTTTTGAGGCGCTGCCCGAGACATGTCCGCGCTTTGAGATCGCGGTCCAGCTGGCCGCGGATCTACGGGCGAACATTGAGCGGCATCGACTTGAAGAGCAGCGTGCTGTGGCCGCGGCTGCGGGCCGCGCCGAGCAGGAAGAAAAGGCCAAAGCCGCGGTGAGGCGCGCAGCCGAGCAGCAGTGCTATGACAAGGTTAAAGAAAGGTACGATAGCTGCGTCATGAACTGTCGCGCGTACAATGCGAGACAGTATTGTTTCGACCGATGCACCGTGCGCTCTGCCGTAGATCGCAAGGACTGCAACAGCGCCCCGCGCTACGCCCCGCCGTATCGGTGAGCGCGGCCAGCGCTCCGCAAGCGGGGCTGCCTTTCAAGGCTCGTCGTGCCTAATGCGTGGACCCCTGATCGCCCCGTGAATGAGTCCCGCGAGGGCGAGTACTAAGCCGAGGCTGAGAAGGACGACCCCCACCGTTGAGGCCTGTTGGTAGGGCTGAAACTGCGCGCCATAGGCCCCACCCGTCGCGCGCGGGGAGCCGAGCAGCCCCATCATGAGCTGTGGAAAGAACGTGAGGGAAAAGCCGCCGAAGACCAGCCCGCACGCGAGCTTCGCCCAACCCTCATGATAGTTCCGTCCAAAGAAGGTCGGCCACCAATAGTACAGCCCGGCCAGCAGGGCCATGAGGGTGCCGCCGACCACCACGATGTGAAAGTGGGCGACGACAAAGTAGGTATTCCTCAGGGGAGCGCCTAGGCCCAACGCGCCAGGCAGCAGGGCGTTGAGCGCGCCGACGGCCAACAGGCCGATGAAGCACAGCGCGTAGAGCAGGGGAGGGCGCCACTGCAGGTTGCCTTGCATAAGCGTTGCTGACCACGACAGGGCCACCACCGCGGTGGGCAGCGCGACCAGGTAGCCCAATCCGACGGGGCCACGCGCGCTCTCGGGCGCGTGCTGGTGCATGAACAGGTCATGCCCCCATACCGCGAGCGCCACCACGGCGATCGCGAGCAGGCTGACCACCACTTGCCGATAGGCGACGAGGCGCCGTCGGCCGGCGTCTTCGACCACCTCGCAGATGACCCCGATGGCGGGCAGGGCCATGATGTAGACCGCAGGGTGGGATGAGACCCAGAAAAAGCGCGGCAGACCGCTCGCGGCCCCAGGCGCAGACATGAGCGGCTGCATCGCCCACGCCACGAGGGTGAGCACCAGGATGGGGGTGCTCAGGGCCTGAAAGAGGGATGTCGCATACAGCGCCCACACGAAGGGCGGAAGCTCCAGCCACCGCTTCGCTCTTTGGTGAACGGTGACGATGAAGTTGATGCTGCTGAGGATGCTGCTGAAGCCGAGGACAAAGACCCCAAGGGCGGAGCAGAAGATGGCTTGAGGCGAGCCGCCATCCGCCGCCGACATGTACATCGCCGTCAGTAGGAAGGCCGCACCGGCGAGGTAGATATGAAAGGCGAGTCGGTTGAGGCGCGGCAGGGCCAGATCGTCGGCCTTGAGCATGAGCGGCAGGACATAGTTGCCGATGGCGGCTGGGATGACCGGGATGACAAAGAGAAAGACCATCACTGCGCCGTGAAGAGTGAAGACTCGGCTGTAGGTGCCTCGCCCCATGAGTTGGGGGTCCGGCGCCCACAGCTCGGCGCGCACCAAGAGCGCGAAGACTCCGCCCAGGATAAGGGCGGCGGTCGTCGCGAACAGGTACATCAGCCCGATGCGGCGATGGTTATAGCTGAATATCCAGGAGGCGAGGCCGCGGGGAGCGGCGGAGGGGGGCACGACTCAGTAGTTTTCGAACGCGAGGGCCTCGGACAGACGCGGGTCCTTCACGGGCACCAAGCGGTGCTTCTTCATGCCGGAGCCGACAGCCGCGACGAAGAATCCCAACATGCCAATCCAGCACAGCGGGTCGGTCAGCGATAGGTGCAGCTGGCCAGGGGCCATGCCGTGGATGGCAATGAGGGTGGGCTTGATCATGTAGAACATGTCCAAGTAGTGGGCGCCGAGCAGCCACACCGCCCAAAAGGCTAGAATCCCGGTCTTGCGCTTCGCGTGGCGGCTCATCACTCCAATGAAGGGGATGATGAAGTGCCCAAAGAGCAGCAGCACCGAGAAGGTCACCCACTGACCCTCCTGACGAGGCGCATAGAACATCGTGCCTTCAGGCATGTTCGCGTACCAAATCAGCATGAACTGAGAGAACGCGATGTAGGCCCAAAAGAAGGTGAAGGCGAACATCAACTTACCAAGGTCGTGATAGTGCTCGACCGTGATGATGCCCTTCAACTTACCCTTGGACTGAAGGTACTTCGAGATGAGGATGATGGTGGCCATCGAGCTCATCACCGCGCCGGCGAAGTAGTACACGCCGATGATGGTGGAGAACCAGTGGGGCATCAGGCTCATAATGAGGTCGATGGCGCCGTAGCTGATCGTCAAAGCGAACAGCAACATGCTCACGGGGGCCACGCGCTCCTGCTTGGAGGTCAGGGCCGCATCACCGCTGGTATCCTGCGCGGTGCTGTTCTTCAAAAAGAAGCGCGCCAGCAGGGACCAAAAGCCGAAGAAGACCACCATACGCACCAAGAAGAAGGTGTTGTTTAGGTAGGGCTCCTTGTGGTGCAGGATGTGGTCGTTGGCGCGAATCGTCGCGTCGGCCCACTCGTACAGGGCGTGGTTGCCCATGACGGTGGGAATGACGATCGGCAAGGACAGCACGCCCAACCAGGGCAGGGCGCCCGCCATCAGCTCCGCGATGCGGCGCACCGTGACGCTCCAGCCCGCACGCGTGAGGTGCTGCAGGGTCACGAAGAACAGCCCGCCCAGCGCGATGGCCAGGAAGTAGCAGAACGCCACGAGGTAGCTGTGGAAAAAGCCCACCCAGTGATCGCCCTGGGTGGCGCCCACGCCGGCCGCGCCGCCGAGGCCGATGACCCCGAGCACGAGGCCCACTGTGAAGAGCTTGCCGCCCCCCTCGAAGGGGGTCAGCCGCGAGTCATTCGCGTCGAGTGTCTTTGCTGCAGAACTCATGAGTACCTCGAAGACCTCAATTCGAGCCGCCGGAGAGTTGGCTCTCTTGCAGCGCACGGATGTACATGATGATCGCCCAGCGGTCCGCCGGAGGAATCATGTGCCCATAGCCGTTCATGTTCCTCACCCCGTGGGTGATGGTATTGAACAGCTTGCCCTCAGGCATGGTGCGCAAATAACCCTGATTCAAGGAGGTGGGGGCGACCCACTTCGGCTCCTGGAGCAGGACCATACGACGAGCCACCGGCCCATCGCCGTAGCCCGCAGCACCGTGACAGGGCTGGCAGTAGATGTTGAAGCGCTCTTCGCCGCGATTCATGGTGGCGTCGCTGATCTCGACCTGGGTCGGGTAGCCACTCAACCAGTTCTCGCTGGCGTCGAGGCCACGCTCAAAGGCGGCGTCGCCACGCAGGGCACCCTGCGCCACCGTGCCCTCGATGTCGGGACGCATGGCGCGTCCGTCGTCGAAGTGCGGGTTCGCAGTCTGAGCCTTGAACTTAGGCTGAAAGTCCATGTTCGGGTTCGGGTGAATACGCGGGGCAGGGTTGGTGGAGACCCACGCCTTCGCAATGAAACCCAGCGGGATGAAGCCGGCCACAAATGAGATGGCGATGAACCAAACGATGGGCTTGGGCAGCTTATGGTTGACCTTGGAGTCGTCCGCGATGGTGTCGACCGCGACCGCGCCCGTGCTCTCAAGAAGAGCCCGAGTTTGCTCCGCGCTGAACAGTCCGTCCTTGGCTTCGATGCCAATGAAGAACTTATCGTCGGTGGCCCGAGCAAAACGCTCGGACTGGAACAGCGGGTGGTGAAAGCGCGGCAGCGCATTTCGAGCCAAGGTCGAGAAGATCGCGGTGAGGGCTGCGAACAACACCGTGAGCTCAAAGGCTACGGGGATGTTGGCGGGCACCGACCACATCGGCTTGCCCGAGATGATGAACTGGTAGTCATGCGCGTTCATCCACCACTGCATCAAGATAGCGACGCAGGTGCCGGTGATGCCCATCGCGAAGACCAGCAAAGGCAACTTGGTGGGCTTGATGCCCATCGCGGGGTCAATGCCGTGCACGGGGAAGGGGGAGTATGAGTCCCACTTCGAGTATCCGGCGTTCTTGACCTTCTCACAGGCATGCACGAGCGACGTGACGTCGTCGTACTGCGCGATGAGTCCGTAGGTGGGCTGTTTACCGTCGACGGCGTGCTGCTCAGCCATGGGTAGCGGCTCCATCGGTATCCTCAGAGTGGTGCTCGTCCTCGTGGTGCATATGCGCCTGAGGCATCGTGGCCTTAACCTCGGCGATAGCTACGACTGGAATCCAGCGCAGGAAGAGCAAGAAGAGGGTGGAGAAAAGACCGAAGCTGCCCAAGAACAGCATCATGTCGAAGATGGTCGGAGTGAAATAACCCCAGGAGCTGGGCAGGAAGTCACGGTGCAGCGACGTCACGGTGATGACGAAGCGCTCGAACCACATGCCGATGTTCACGAAGATGCAGACGATCACCATCAAGACGGGGGTCGTACGAATCTTCTTAAACCAGAACAGCTGCGGAGAAATCACGTTGCAACTGACCATCGTCCAGTAGGCCCAGGCGTAGGGGCCGAAGGCGCGGTTGACGAAGGCGAAGCCCTCGTACTCACTCGCGCCATACCAGGCGATGAAGAACTCCATCGAGTAGGCGTAGCCCACCATGGTGCCCGTCGCGAGGATGATCATGTTCATGTTCTCGAGGTGACGAAGCGTAATGAGCTTCTTCAACCCGAAGAAATGACGCACCGGAACGGCCAGGGTGACCACCATCGCGAAGCCACTGAAGATGGCGCCCGCTACAAAGTAGGGCGGGAAGATGGTGGTGTGCCAGCCGGGCAGCTGCGCGACCGCAAAGTCGAACGAAACTACCGAGTGCACAGACAGCACCAGGGGCGTGGCGAGGGCGGCCAGGATAAGATAGGTGCGCTCGTAGCGGTGCCAATGACGGGCGGAGCCGGTCCAACCCATCGAAAAGGCGCCGTACAGGAACTTACGCAGCTTGGTCTTGCTCCGGTCTCGCAGGGTCGCGAGGTCCGGAATCATGCCGTAGTACCAAAACAGCGCGGAGACCGTTCCGTAGGTACCCACCGCAAACACGTCCCACAGCAGGGGTGAGCGGAAGTTCGGCCACATCTGCATCTGGTTCGGCAGCGGGAACATCCAGTAGGGCAGCCAGGGGCGACCAATGTGGATGCCGGGGAAGACCAAGGCGCAGACCACCGCGAAGACCGTCATGGCCTCCGCGAAGCGCGCGATGGACATTCGCCACTTCTGACGAAGCAGAAAGAGAATCGCGGAGATGAGGGTACCGGCGTGACCGATACCCACCCAGAACACGAAGTTGACGATGGGCCAGCCCCAGCCGACGGGGTTGTTATTGCCCCAGATGCCGGTGCCCTCCCAGAACAGGTAGGCGATGTTCGCGAAGAACAGGCCCATCAGCGAGGCTGCCAGGGTGAAGGCAATCCACCAGTTCCGGTGGATGCGTTCTTGCTCTGGGATGCCGCACACCATCTCGGTGACGCTGTGCAGGTCTTGGTCGCCGAGCACGAGAGAGTCACGTGCCCGGGGATCAACCCCAGTGTTGTCGATATCGATGTTAGCGACCGACGCCGTCATAATCAGGCCTCCGCCAATGCGGGGTTCGGGTTCTTGATGCGGGCCAAGAACTGAGTGCGTGGTTTCACGTTGAGCTCCTGGAGCACGGCGTAGCTACGCCCCAACTCCTGCTCCTTGCGCACGCGGCTCTTCTTGTCCTTGAGGTCACCAAAGACGATGGCATTGGTCGGGCAAGCCGACTGGCACGCCACGACGATGTCGCCGTCCTTGAGGCTGCGGTTTTCGATCTTCGCCTGCCGCTTGGCGTAGTGAATGCGCTGAGTGCAGTAGGTGCATTTTTCCATCACACCGCGCATTCGCACCGTCACGTCCGGGTTGAAGATCATCATCTTCTTCGCGTTCGCCGGATCCTTCAGATCCTCGTTGTAGTTGTGGAAGTTGAAGCGCCGCACCTTGTAGGGGCAGTTATTGGCGCAGTACCGGGTGCCGATGCAGCGGTTGTACGCCATATCGTTGGTACCTTCCGCGGAGTGCATCGTCGCGCCGACGGGGCAGACCTGCTCGCAGGGCGCGTTTTCGCAGTGACCGCAGGCCATGGGCATGGCGGCCAGCTCCGGGTCCTCGGTATTGCCGGCAAAGTATCGGTCGATACGAAGCCAATGCATCTCGCGACCCTTGAGCACCTGGTCCTTGCCTACGATGGAGACATTGTTCTCCGAGGTGCAGGCGACGACGCAGGCGTTGCAGCCCATGCAGTTGCTCAGGTCGATCGACATGCCCCACTGGTGCGCAGCATCGCTCCAGTTGCGCTCCTCGAAGAGCGAGAACAGGTCCTTCTTTTGAAGGTGGTCCTTCTTCTTCGTGAAGGCGGGGTCTGCCTTGAACTGCTCCTGCGTGCCGGAGCGCACCAAGATCGGGATGCGCTTTTGAATCGCGTTCATGCCCGAGGTGTCGATCATGTTGTGGCTTTGGGTGGTGGCCAGCTTGTAGCTGCCGCCCGCCTTGGCCACGGTGACGCCGACCGCGGAGAACAAGCTATCGCTGGTGCGCAGCGGCTGCACGTCGAAGCCGACCTGCTCGTAGCCCTTGGTGGTGTAGCCACCGACCACACCCGCCGACCGCCGGCCGTAGCCGACCGCGATGGAGATGGAGCCTGTGGACTGCCCGGGCATCACATAGGCCGCAGCCGTGATGCTCTTGCCACCGACCGAGAGGGTCAGCAGGTCCGTGTCCTTGATGCCCAGCTTGTTGGCCGTGGCGGGGCTCAGCACCGCCGCGTTGTCCCAGGTCAGCTTGGTCATGAAGTCCGGGGTCTCTTGCAACCAACCGTTGTTGGCGAAGCGACCGTCGTAGACCTTGCCGTCGTCGTAAAAGACGACCTCCAGCTCGCCGCTATTGAGCTCGCTGCTGGCGGTGTAGGCCCGCTCAGCGGGCGCGCTGACCGTGAAGGCAGCCAGCGCAGGCTGCACTGCGCTAAACTCAGAGCCGGCAACGTAGCCGTCGTGCACAACCTTGCGCCAGTCGAAGCCCGCCTTGAAGGCGGCGAGCGCGGTGCGGGCCTTGACCAGGTCCGCGTCCTCGGGCTCTGCGGGTTTGGCGGCCTCTTCACCGTCCTTGGCGTCCGCGGGGGCCTTTTCGGCCTCTGCGGCCTCGGCCTCTGCGGCGGGAGCCGCGGCCTCCGGCACCATCAAAGCGGTGATGGTATTGCGCACCAGGTCCAAAGGCGTCGCCTTGGTCTCACCTGCGATGGTCGCCAGCATCTCAAGCGCTGAGGTGCCGTTGAACATCGGGGTGATCAGGGGCTGCGCCACCGTGACCGTACCGTCCCAGGTGCGACCGTCTCCCCAAGTCTCGAGGAAGTGGGTCATGGGCACGTGCCAGCCGCTGACCTTGGCCGTCTCGTCGACGTACAGGCCGAGGTGGATGCTGGTGGCGACCTTTGACAGCGCGCCGGCAAAGTCCACATCGCCCGGGGCGTCGTAGGCGGGGTTGGCACCCAGCATGACCAGGGTCTCGACCTTGCCGGCGGCCATGTCGGCGACCAGGCCCTTGAACTGCTGAGTCTCAGAGTCCCGGTCCTTGAAGGCGGTGTAGGTGGCAGTCTTGCCGGCGTTGCCGAGCATCGCGTTGAGGCGGTGCCCCAGCGCGTGCACTTCGGCGGGCTGGTTGTGCCCCACCGTGACCACACCCTCGCCCTTGTTCGCGACCAGGTCGGCGGCGATGGCGTCGACAAACTTGGAGGCCTTGCCCGTGGACAAAAAGCCCTTCTTGGCTCCGGCCTTGCCCTGGCCAAGGCCGGCCTTGACCGCGCCCTCAAGGGCCATGGCGAAGGCTTTCACCTGCTCCGCGCGCACCGGCAGGCGGTGGTCGGCGGAGGCTCCGGTGGAGGTGAAGCGCGACTCGACCACGTACATGCGGTTCATGTCGCCGTCTTCGGGCTTACGATGCTTGGCCCAGTCTCGCGCCAAGCGAAGGCGGGCGGGGTGGCTGCCAAACATGTCGTCGTCGAGGGAGACGATGACCTTGGCCTTGTCGAGGTCCAGGTGCGTACGGTGCGAGCTTCCAAACGCCATCTTGGCGCCCAGCATCGCGTTGTCGCGGGACAGCGACTCCCACTGCACCCACTGCGCCTTGGGCATCAGACCCAGGATGCGGCGCTTGAGGGCGTGCATCGAGGGAGAGGAGGTGCTGCCGGCCAGGATGCGCAGACCCTGTCCACCCTTTTGGCGCAGGGCCGAAAAGTGGGGGCCAGCGAAGTCCGCGAAGGCCTTCTTGCTCGACTCGGCGTTCTTGCTGAGCACCTTGTCGCTGCGGTCGGGGTCAAAGAGCCCCAGGATGCTCGCCTGAGCGTAGGCATCCGTGCCGCCTTGGCTATAAGGATGGGCCGGGCTGGGCTCCATCTTGTAGGGCCGGTTGTCGAAGGTCGCCACCTGCAGGGCCTGCATGGCTCCCGCGAGCTCCATGCCCGTCGCGAAATAGCGAATCGAGCCGGGCTCAAGGCCTTCGGGACGCCGAGCGTAGGGAAGGATGTTCTCCTTCTCCCAACGTGCGAGACCCTCTGCGGTCTCGCCGGCTTCCTTGACCTTCGCGCAGCCGGAGACTCCGGCGAGCGCAAAGGATGCGCCCATGAGCTGCATGAAGCGTCGGCGGCTGGTGCTACCAGGCGCGGTGGTCGCCGCATCCGGGAATTCCTTTCGCAGGAAGTCCTCGAATTCGGGCGTGTTCTCCAACTCGGCGAGATTTCGCCAGTACTTCGGTTGAGTATTCATGGCTTCGTTCACCGGTGACAGGTCGAGCAGTCTTCTGGAGGGTTGATGTTGTTGTCGGCGCGCAGTTGAGCGCCGACCTCGGGGCTCTCCTGCTCGTAATCCATCTGCGTGACTAGGGCCGGGGGCCGCAGGTTGGGCTCCGGGTTGCGGTGGCAATCCAGACACCAGCCCATGCTCAAAGGCTGGTCCTGGAAGACCACGTCCATCTGGTCGATGCGACCGTGGCAGGATACGCAGCCGACACCCTTGGTGACGTGCG
>Ga0193954_1000467_pt1 | contig 23436 bp, 21 predicted proteins | sample BB_5_MG_FD_140340 | JGI IMG/M metagenome (GOLD analysis project Ga0193954, IMG submission 140340) | Microbial mat bacterial communities from the Broadkill River, Lewes, Delaware, United States - BB_5_MG | ecosystem: Environmental > Aquatic > Freshwater > River > Microbial mats | place: USA...
AGACATTGGTTTTCCTTGAAAATATGAATTTCCAAGAGTTCAGCTACCAACATCTCTTGAGAAAAAGAGAGAAACATTGCTATTTAAAGCATTTTTAACCAAAGCTTGTGTAAAATCACACAAGCTAAAGCTAGAAGTAGGGTTGTTGGTTTTTCTGGACTCTGTGACCCTACTTTGTTTCTCTCTTTTATAATTCTCACATTGTATATCAAACTTCCTTAAAAAAAAGTTATTACTATTTTATGATTTATCTTGCCTCAAAATTGTGCTACCCTCTAAAAATAGGGGTAATAATTACTTATTTAAAAAGCTCTTTAAAAGCTCTTAAAAGAATTTTTGATAATTAATTATTGTGCCTTGATTTTGAGGGATGGGTGGGGTTTGAACATTATAATTATATAAATTTTAGGTATCCACAAGGGATACCCCTACAACAAAAAAATATTCCGTAGGGGCATCCCTTGTGGTTGCCCTTAGTAGGGTGTTGTCCCCTGACAACACCACCTATATTCATAGAAAAATTATTAATTGAAAAATAAAAATCATGGTGTTGTGAGGACACAACACCCTACGCATAACGAATCACCTGACCCTTTGAATTGACCCTTTGAATCTAAACTATTTCAAAAAAATCTGCTCTTATTTATTCTATAAAAACTTAAGTACCGTGTATTGAATTTCCACTTTTGTAACTTTCTAAAACAATTTTAGAGATAGCAGAATTACTTAGTTTTAAATATTTTGCTATTTCAGTCTGTGTATAAGCATCTTCAATGGCATTGATTATGGCATCATTGCGTTGTTGTTTGGTTTTGGATTTATTAAAATGCTCTTCTTCTCATTTTTTATCCTAGATTATCTTTGGAGCATTATGTCATAAAAGTAGAAATTCAATACACGGTACTTAGATTGCAGATGAGATACTAGAAACTCAAATAGAATATACATTTGATGAAGATACAATTCAATCAATAGTCAATCATTATGAAATTTAGAAGTAGTGAGCTGTATCCTAACTTTTTGATATAATTAAGTAATAGGAGTAAGTATGAATTGTAGAAGATGTAAGAGTAAAAGAATAGTTAAAGCTGGATATAAAGTTTTAGTAAAGGGAAAGATACAAAGATATAAATGTACTGAATGCAATAAGTATTTTACAGATGATGAGAAATATCATCGATTGGAACAAAGTGATATTAATTGTCTACTTGAAATGTATAAAGATTATGATTACCAAAGAGGAGATCAAAGGTTATTTGCAGAAATTTTGGAGGTCAAAATAAGAGCAATACAATATCATTTAAACAAAAAACTAGAAAAATAATCATTTTAGTAAATATTATGTACCTATTTAGTCGTTTATATACCTATTTAGTTTAAAGAAGGATTTTTTTTTAAATATTTAAAAAGTAGAATGGCACAAGCAAAGAGGTATTGCCATATCATATATGGTGATTATATTCATTTCTATATTATGATACATATAACTCATAATATAATGGTGAATAAGTGTCAAAAGGTATTATCTAAGAATTAGTACCTAAATTAAAAGGAGTTTCATGACATTAAGTAGCACAGATAAAATAGGAAATAAGAGCATAGAGGGATTACTAGATTTTTTTGATTGGGAAGATAGAGAAAAAATTAAAGAATTGTATAGAGACAATAGAGTATTTACAAAACTAAATAAAATGAATTTTACAAGTAGTCCAAAAGTATTGACTATTTTAGATTTTCAATATCATTGGGTTAATTTTTGTAAAAAATCTAATAAAAATAGTATCTTAGTGGAGTTTTTCATATTATTAGATAAAGAAAAAATTCCTAAAAATTTAGAATTTAAACTTATCAACAATAATAAATTGCAAGAGCAAATTTTAGCTTCTTTGAAACATATTTTAAATAATCGTTTATTAACTTTTGATATAAACTCTCAGTGGGAAACTTTTATAGATTACCAGACGCAATATAGTTTTTTAAATATTCCTGAGTTGAAACCTTTTGAAGAAATATTATTTTATTCAGATATTTTTGGTGGTTTATTGAATCTAATTAAAGCAAATGGAGATAGACTAGAATATAAAAAAGAGAGTGATAAAATTGTAAGATTTAGAATTGTTGAAGAATTTTTAATTTTTTAGGTGGCAATGGAACTGGTAACTATGTTGAGATTTCAAAGAATGGTATAGTTAAATTTGTGTCTGTAGGAACAGGTAGAAGTACAGTTGACTATCAAGGTGATATAAATGGTCGCTCAAACCCCTATTGGATACGAGACAATATTATTTGTGAGAAAAATGGGAATGTGATAGGTGTGTGTACTGAAATGAGTACACCATATTAGAGAACTAGAAGAAGAGTATAGTGGAAATTTTTGTGTATTAAATTAAAGGATTAAGAAATGATAAAAAGAATTTTTGTTTTTAGTATGATATATTTTAGCACACAAGCTTATGCGATAGATAAGCATCCTAGTTGTAAACATCATATAATGATAAATGGTCTTGGAGAACAATCAAGGACTAATCCCGATGGGTATTTAGCGATTAGAAGTGGCCCTAGTAGTAAATATAAATTATTAGAGAAACTTGTTAACGGTGACTATGTCAAGGGGTGCAGTGTAAAAGGTAATTGGGTGAAAGTAATCTATGGTTGCGTAGAGAGTGGTGAGAATGTTGATGACACTTCAATAAAATGTAAATGGGGATGGGCATATAAAAAATATTTAGCACCTGTTGATAATTGGGATATGAAGTAATAAATATGTGATATTTTTATTGCAATTTAAAAATATAAAATAAAGGTTTAGAATATGGAAGAAAATCAACTTATGGTCATAGGTGCATTTATCGGTGTTGCTATAGTTGGATATATTATGTTTAGTTTATTGGTAAAGATTTTAGTTATCTTTGGAATGGCTGTTCCCGATAGTAGGAAAAAGCTTGGGATTAGAGCTACAACTTTTGGACGCTTTATGCAATTTTTATTAGCAATTGTTATAGTTTTACTACTCTTAGTAATTAGTAATAATTCCCCACAATAAAGAAAAAGTAATGATACAATATAGGGGTCACAATATAGGGTAACTTTTGCTGCTTGGTTATAACATACGAGGTAATCTATTATGCGTAAGTACTGAGATTCTCTCACCCTACGGCAAAATAGTTTTAATAATATATTCTATATCACTTCGTAGTGACCAGTTATAAATATACTCTTTGTTTATAGCTACTTTGTCTTTCCAGATGACTTCTCTATTATAATATTCGGGGTCTTTTTGTTGTGCTAGGATGCTCTCTTCGTTGCGGTATTTGAGTGAGGCTGGACCTGTGATGGCTGGGGGGATGGAGAGGATGATTCTCTCTTCACCCTCTAGTTTATCTGCAAAACCCTCTACATCAGGTCTTGCACCTACAAAACTCATAGAGCCAAAGAGTACATTAAAGAGTTGGGGGAGTTCGTCTATTTTTGTTTTTCTCATAATCTTGCCACTTTTGGTGATTCGTATATCATTATCTGTGGTGACACTACTATCGAAGCCCTCTATAGTACGCATAGTTTTTATCTTGTAGACCAAAAAAACTTTGCCATATCGCCCTACTCTTCGTTGTACAAATAGCCCAAAACTGTGCGTATCAATAGAGGCTATAAACAGAGCTATAATAATAATAGGCAGGGTCAAAACTATACCTATTATAGAGAGGGCTATATCAAAAACTCGTTTGATGATCCACTGATTTTTTGTCACTTTTTAATCTTGTATATTTTACTATAAGGAGAGTTTACAACAAGTTCAAAAAGGTTAGAGTCGTACTTTCCTAGCATAAACATCTGTACAAATGTAGAGTTGATTGTTTGGCTATCCATAATTATAAATTTATTATAACTCTTCATAAAGACTATAGAGTAATTACCATTATAACTATAGAGTTTTGGATGAATTTTTAGTTTGCCTTCTGTATCATATTCTGTGATAATAAAGTTTTTGATTTTTTGTTGGCTATCACCCATGGTAAGTACTCCTGTACGAATATCAAAAGAGAGACCATTGGAAAAGCTTAAGAGACCTTCAGGGGATTGCTTGGTGACTCCTGTAGGATAAAAAACCACATCTCTCTCCTCTTCTCCTGTGCTAAGGTCTAGATTTCCAAAGAGCGATATAGTAGGAAATATTCCTAACATACGGTAGGAGAAATAGAGATATATATCGCGTGTTTTTGGAGGCAATTTGTACTCTGGGTCGTCAAGTTGTGCAAGGAGTAGATTGGGGTCTTTGTAGCTACCATCACTATTTTTAAAGAGCGTAGTTGTGATGATAGAGTGGTTGGACTCTTCATAAGTCTCTACAGCCAAACGGCTAAGATTTGCAGTAAAGGTAGGTGAGTCACTCAACATAATTTTGGAGATAATAAAGTTATCATTATTATGCTTTCCACCATCAATAAGTGTAGAGGTATCAGAGTAGTACCATATTGGGTAGCCATAATCCCACCAAGTAAGCGTATAATCTTTGGCATCAGCTATTGTATCTAGCTTGACCAAATCTTCAACCTCTTGGCTTTTGAGTACGGTAGGAGTCATATATGCCAAGATATGCGTAATATTTGGATACAACATTGCCCCAGTCATCACGGTTACAAAAACCAATTTGAGTTTATGATTTTCTAGGTAATCACCCACTACCCAAAAAAGATACACAGCACTCATAGCAGCCACAGGCACAGCATAGACAGTAAACCGAAGCCCACCCCAGAGTGCAAAAATACCAATACCAATCAGAGGCAAAGCCAAGATAAAGGCTCTATGTCTAAAGACAAGCACACCATACCCAATAAGTGCCAAAATCACACCAGTTACAGAGCCTGAAGTACGATTAGCAAAAGTACTAAATGGTATCTGTCCAGCCTCTCGTACTGTTTGGTTTACAGAAAAGAAGTGCAGTCCCTCTGTAGCTGTTCCTGTATTGGTATAGGATAATATATGATAAGAGAGTAGTCCAAAGATATTGCTATAGAGAAGAAAAACAAAAAAGAGTATACCCACAGCTATCATTAACTCTTTCATCTTAAATTGGCTTTTGAGTAAAATTATATAAACAATAAAAACCAAAAACAGATGCACAATATAATCATAGGGTTTTGCAATGCCCAAAGGAATAAGTGCCAATAATACAATTATCAAAGCCTGATAAGTAATCTTTTCACTATGATGATACCATATCATATAGGCTACATAAATCATACTCATAGCAAAAACAATAGCCTGACCTTGGTCATATAAGAATGGATAGATAATAATAGCAATACTCGCATAAAGAGCAGAGCGGAGATTAAAATCAATAGTACTCTTCATCAAGAAAAAGAGAATAAACATAGGAGCCATAGCAGAGAACATATCTGTATCATAATAGCCTGTCATTGTACGATTATAATAACTCCAAGTAATACTCCCCAAAAGTGCAGCAAAAAAGCCCCAAAGTGTTTTGTTGTAGAGTCGTGATATAAGAATAATAGGAATAACAACCAAACTAGAGATAACAGAAGGCATATACAAAATAACTGTCTCTAAAGAAAAAGGTGTAATCTTGACAAAGAGCGTGGTAAAAAAGATTACTCCATACTCCCACATACCAAATACTCGTGGATTAGGCTCATGGAGTCCAAATAGCTCTTGTTGGGCTCCTGCTGCAAAAAAATACCCATCATTGGTATTAATCATAAGCTCATTATTCCACATAAAGTCACTATCGCCACCAAACTGCCATACCCATATCATACGCATCATAAAACTAAAACTATATGCAAGTAGCATCAATCCTGCTACCTGTGCAGTAGTAATGTTTTCTAAACTATTCTCTTTCACCATAACCCCTTAACTATTTTGATACCCACTGCCCAAACTCCTACAAAAGAACCCCATCCATAGGATAGATGAAGCGTTAAAAAACTTATAATCAGATAGAAAAAACTATTTGAACTCTTTTGTAATTTAAAGCTTATGATTATAACTAAACCCAGATAACTTATTAATGATACAAGAGCCACCAAAGCAAGTTGTCCATACATTAGCGAAAGGAGCAAAGGGATTATTAGAGACAAAACAAAAAGCAGAGGGATAAAGTGTCGGAGGCTAAGAGAGGTTAGAGTATTGGTATAATACGCAGTCAAAATATTCCAAAATCCATTAGAGTAGTTATTTTTGGCTAACTGTCTAAAGTTCTCTCTAGCATAGTAGGTGCAAGTAACTTGAGGAATAAGATAGATTTTCCCTCCACCATTGATAATTCGTTTATTGAGTTCTATATCTTGGTTGCGTATTAATAACTCATTATAGAGACCAAACTTTTTAAATGCCTCTTTGGTATAACAGCCAAAAGCTACTGTATCTACCTCTTTTATCTCTTTTGACCCCGTCCTAAACTCTGCATTGCCTACACCAAATTTATGGGTGAGAATCTCTTTGATAGAGTTTGACTTTTGGTTTGGATTTTTTACATCAGTACTAAGCACTCCACCTACACATTCAGCTTGAAGCTCTTGGATAGCCTGAAGTAAGCTAGAGAAATAAGAACTCTCATATTTGGCATGAGCAGAAAGGATAAATATATACTCTCCATCTGATGCGTTTATCCCCATATTCATACTAATGGGTGTGAATTTTTGAGGATTTACCAAAAGCCTAATATAGGGACAGCTTTTTTGATAGGAGTTAATAATATCTCTTGAGGTATCATCACTATTCCCATCTACAAAAATCACCTCAAAATTATCTTTTGAAATATCAGATGCTATAATAGACTCAATACACTCATTTATATATTTTTGTTCGTTAAAACAGGGGATAACCACAGATACTTTATTTATACTAGACAATATATACCTCTAACTATTTTTTGAGTGTCTCTTTTAGGACAACTTCTCCATATACAGTATCAAGTGGAAATCCAGACTCTACCCATCCTCTAATACCATTTTTGAGTGAGTAGACATTAGTATATCCCATCTCTTGGAGTGTTTTGGCTGCTAGTCTTCCTCTTTTGCCTGTACAGCAATAGATAACAATACGAGCCTTTTTATCAGCTATCTCTTTTTCTACTTTAAACTCCAAATATCCACGAGTAATTTTTACAAGATTCAAATGAAAAATCTCCCCATGTCCAATCTGATCGGGTTCTCGAATATCAAGAATATACAAATCGTTTACATCTTTTTCTATTAACTCAAACAGCACTTTAGGAGTCATTTCATTCACACCCTTGGTCTGCTCGGCAAGAAGAAAAGTAGAAAATACCAAACTACAAATAAGTAAAAATTGTTTCATAATTATGTCCTTTTTAAAAAGGTTATTATACTATTTTGTTAGTATATTCTATGCCACTGAATAATTTTTTGAATAGATATGCTATAATCTCCAAAAAATTAAAGTGAATACTCTTATGTCAAAAAAACTCCATTTAGTAAGCCTTGGCTGTACTAAGAACCTTGTAGATAGTGAAGTGATGCTTGGTCGTTTGCGTGATTATGAGGTGATTGATGATGCAACTGTTGCAGATGTTATTATAGTCAATACATGTGGTTTTATAGAAGCTGCCAAAGAGGAGAGTATTCAGACAGTGCTTACTCTCCACCAAGAGCGAAAAGAGGAGTCTCTCTTGGTAATGAGTGGCTGTTTGAGCGAACGGTACAAAGAGGAACTCCAAGAGCAGATGAGTGAGATTGACATCTTTACAGGAGTAGGCGATTATGAGAAGATAGATCAACTCATCGCCAAGAGACAAAGCACCTTTACCCCAGAGGTCTACCTAGCTAGTGAAACCTCCAATAGAGTCATTACAGGCTCTTCATACCATGCCTATATCAAGATAGCAGAGGGGTGCAATCAGAGTTGCTCCTTTTGTGCTATCCCTAGTTTCAAGGGCAAACTCCACTCACGAAGCCTTAGCTCTATTGTTAAAGAGGTAGAGAATCTTGTGGCTGATGGCTACTATGATTTCTCTTTTATCTCTCAAGATAGCTCTAGTTTTGGACGCGATATGAAGTTAGCAGATGGTCTTGTAGAGCTTATCAAGGCGGTAGAGGGTATGGAGGGAGTGGTGAGTGCTAGAATACTCTATCTCTACCCTAGTACAACCTCTTTTGCTCTGATTGATGCCATTGCTAACTCTTCGACTTTTGAGAGCTACTATGATATGCCTATCCAACATATTGATGATAGAATGCTTAAAGTGATGAAGCGAGGATTTGGAGAGGTCAAGACAGTAGAGCTTTTAGAGTATATGCGAAGCAAAAAAGACTCTTTTGTACGCACCTCTGTGATTGCAGGACACCCTAGTGAAGATAGTAAGAGTTTTGAGAAGCTCTGTGCGTTTATGGAAGCGTTTGGTTTTGATAGATTTAACACCTTTCACTACTCCAATGAAGAGACCACCTCTGCCTACTCTATGGAGCAGATAGATGATGAGGTTATCAATCAAAGAGCAGATATGTTGGGTGCCATTGCCGATAGCTCTACTCTGCACTCTCTTCAAAATATGGTAGGTAAGGAGTTAACAGTAGTAGTAGAAAAAGAGAGTGATGAGCATGAGTATCTTCTTTCGGCTCGTCCTCTTTTGTGGGCTGTGGAGATAGATGGAGAGATTTTGATTAATGATACAAGTGATCTGCCTATAGAGTATGGCAAACGCTACCATGCCAAAATCACACAACTAGCAGGAGAGCAACTCTTAGCAACACTTATCAAAGCTCTATGATAGACCCTAAACTCTCCTATAGTAACTCCCTTACAAGCAGTAAAAACCTCTTGGCATTCTCTGCTGGAGTAGACTCCTCTGCTCTCTTTTTTCTCTTGATAGAGAATCAAATCCCTTTTGATATTGCTCTTGTAAATTATGCTCTTAGAGAGGAGTCACAAGCAGAAGAGGCGTATGCTCTCTCTTTGGCAGAGGAGTATAATGTGGCTGTTTATATCACCAAAGCTCCCCAGTGGAACAATAACTTTGAAGCCAATGCTAGAGCATTTAGATATAAGTTTTTCCACTCTCTGATAGACGAACACCACTATACCAATCTACTCACAGCTCACCAGCTCAACGATCAACTAGAGTGGTTTTTGATGCGTTTGAGTAAAGGTGCAGGGGTATCAGAACTGATTGGGCTTGAACCCTCTACTCTGCGTTATACGCCTAGTGGCAACCCCTTCTATCTTACGCGACCTCTTCTTGCATCAACCAAAGAGGAGCTTCTCTCGTATCTAAAGTCTCATAACCACCACTACTTTATAGACAAGAGCAATAGCCAAAAAAAATATGAGAGAAACCGCTTTAGAGCTAACTGGAGTGATGGGCTTATTGCAGAGTATGCAGAGGGGATTGCGAGGAGTTTTGAGTATCTACGAGAAGAGAAGCATCTCTTAGCAGAGGGGATAGAGACAACTGTACGCATCAAAGAGTTGCGAGTCTTGCACTTAGCATCCTCTAGGCTCCGAAGCAAAGGGGCAGACCAAGCACTCAAAGAGCTAGGGTATCTGCTCTCATCTAAACAGAGAGAAGAGATAGCCCATAAAAAATCTATTGTGATAGGTGGCAAGTGGGCAGTTGTCTACCAAAATAGCAGACTCTATATAGCCCCCTTTACTACAACCCCTATGCCCAAGATGTTCAAAGAGCTATGCAGAGTCTCTGCTATGCCTATCAAGATTCGTTCCTACTGCTATGAAAATGAGATTAGACCTAGAGATGTTATGATTATTGAGTAGCTTCATAGCCTCTTTTATATCTTCTTATAGTACAATTTGCTCACTATTATATAAGGAAAACTCCATGGCAATGATACACTTTGATGACTCACTAGCAACTCTTTCAGATTTAAAAATAGCAAACTTCAAAACCAAAAAACTCTATCTCTGTGATACTTTAGGGTATACACTTGCCCAAGATATTATCACAGACCACAACTCACCCGCATACCCTACCTCTGCTATGGATGGCTACGCCTTTGCCCACAAAGATGGTGGCTTAGAGAGGCTTACTATCTCTAGTATTAACCCAGCAGGAAGTAGCCTTAGTGATACTATCAAAGAGGGCTACTGCATCAAAACCTTTACAGGTTCACTTATGCCTGAGGGGAGCGATACGCTTGTTCCTATAGAGAATGTTACTGTAGAGGGTGATGAGATTATTATAAACCAAACAGTTCCTAAAGGGTTTTCAGTACGAGCTATTGGCGAAAACTATAGAGAAAATCAATGCCTTATACCCAAAGGAACCACAATAGATATAGCACAAATTGGTGTTATGGCAAGTCTCAATATCGTCTCTGTTTTGGTCTATGAAAAGCCTAGAGTCTCTATTCTCTCCACAGGAAGTGAGCTTTTAGAGCTTGGAGAGACACAGACAAATGATGCACAGATTAGAAGCTCTAACAACTACATACTCGAAGCCATTGTCAAAAAGTATGATGGTATCGCCTTGCAACATGGATGTATCGCAGATGACAAAGAGAGTATTACCAAGGCGATAGCCAAGGCTATGCATCAAAGTGATATTGTAGTAACTACAGGTGGCGTAAGTGTGGGGGATTTTGATTTTGTAAAAGATGTGATTGTAGAGCTTGGATATGATGTACTTATCAAAGGGGTACGCATCAAACCCGGCCAACATATTATGATTGCAAGAAAAGGAGATAAGTTTATTGTAGGGCTTCCAGGTTTTGCCTACTCCTCTACGGTTACGGCTCTTCTCTATCTTGTACCCCTTATAGCCAAACTCCAACAAAGCAATCGTACATTACACACCATCAAAGCCACATTAACAGAGCCTTTTATCAAAAGAGCCAAAAAAACAGAGTTTACAGCATGTAATATTAGACTTATTGATGGGGAATATAGTGTAGACTTTCAAGACAAAAAGGTAGGCTCTAGTGCAATATTAACCAATATGCTAGGGGATATAGCTCTGATTGTTACAGATGAAAATGAATCAAACAAAGAGATAGGCGATAAGGTCAATGTGCTTTTGTTAGGATAATAGAAGAGTCTATTATTTCATAATTATATTTTTCTAAAAAATATATCTCATTTTGAAATATTTATATGCTATAATTACTCTTTACAAAGGAGTTTAGAGTGATTGAATTTAATGAAATTATAGAAAAAATAAAAGATATTATCTCCAATAATAAAATTGGTGGCAAAATCTATGATAAAGATGTAGCTAGAGAACTAGGGATTCCACAGACTACTTTTGCAACAATGAAAAAAAGGAAATCTATTCCATATCCTGAGCTCTTAGAGTTTTGTGCAAGAAAAAAATTAAGTATTAACTGGCTCTTTTTTGACCAATCTGTAGATATGCTTATTGAAGAGACAACAAAGTTTTTTCAGGTGCGTTATTTTGCAGATATTCGTGCAAGTGCTGGTGGTGGAGCAGAGGTATTTGGCGAGGAGTATGAGATAATTACTGTTGATGAGAAGATTATGCATAATATGGTAGAGTATAATCATAAAGAGCTAGAGGCAATTCATGTAGATGGTGAATCCATGGAGCCTACACTCAAAGATGGAGCTATTGTATTTGTAGATAGAGAACAAAACTGCATCAACAAAGGAGGCATCTTTATCGCTTCTACAAATGCTGGACTTTTTATCAAAAGAGTGCGTCAAAGAGCAGATGGAATGATAGAACTTATCTCTGATAATCAAGCCTATCCCCCAGAGATACTCTCTTATGAAGAGGTAGCAATTGTAGGGAAAGTTGTAGGAAATATTGAACGAATTTAAGAGCTAGTAGAGCGAAAGAACTCTTTTATCTACCAACTGCATAATCTAACTGAGCTATAGAGATATAATAGTCATAATAAGCTGTTACTAAATCAGATAATGAGCTAATATAACTCTGCTGTGCCTCTTGAAGCTCTATATAATCAGAGAGTCCGTTATCATACCTTTTTTGAGCTTGAAGATATTTTTTGGCACTACTTTTGGCAATACTTTCAGATAATCTAATAGTATCTTTACCTCTCTTTACATCTAAATATTTATCCACAACTTCTCTTTTAATCGCTAAGCGGGTTTGTCGCTTTTGAGCAGTTGCTTTCATTGTATTGATTTTGCCCTCTTCAAGAGAAGCATCAGTTTGATACCCAGAAAAGAGATTCCACTCAACCACGACCCCTGCTTTCCACTGATTTTGAGAAGTAAATGAGGCTATATCATCTGTAACACTTTGGGCAGAGTAGTCACCTTTTAATGCAAGAGTAGGATAATACTCTGCATCTATACTTTTTGTTGTGGCACTCTTACTCTCTATCAAGGCATTCATCTTTTTTAACTCTTGACGGTGGTCATACGCAAACCCCTCTAATTGAGCAAGTGAGGTCTCTATCTTTGGCAAAGTTTTACTAACATTTGGAAGTGATAGCTCTTTATGTTTTAAAAGATAGTTTCCATCATTTGGGGTTATACCCATACTCTCTTCAAGCAAAGCTCGACGCAATTTTATCTCATATTTGGCATTCTCTAGCTCTAGTTTGGCTTTTGTTAATCGTACTTGTGCATCAGATATATCAATAATTGTTCTAATACCTGAATCAAAATATCGCTTTGCACGGAGAAGTTGGTTTTGATGGAGTGCAAGACTCTTTTGAAATACAGATAAGATACTTTTTGCTTTTAAAACCTCATAATAGTTTACTTTGGTCATAAGTATCTTATAGGCTATTTGCTGATAGAGAGTAGCCCTATAGGCTAATGACTCATAATAAGAGGCATCAACACTATGAGAATGCTTTCCAAAGTCATAGAGTAACCAAGAGACACTCAATCCACCAATCAAAGCTGTAGAGTCGATATTGCTCTCATCTCCTTTAAATTTTATACTCTGTTTTCCTGCTGTAGTAGAGAGATTAAGAGTAGGCAAAAAGTAGCCCTCTTGAAATTTATTTCGTTGTAATGCCCCTTTGAAATCTAGGTGACTTATCTCAATATCAGGACTATTCTCCAAAGAGATTTTAATCGTATCATCAATACCTAAAGTAGCTACTTTTGCATTTAGAAGCGTCACTATCATTAGAGAGATAGATACTATTTTTTTCATAACTACTCTTTTATTTAGTAATTGTTATAGAGAATATTCATATCATCTAAGTTACCATATTCAAAATTTTTATGACACGCTTTACAGTTAGATTTATCTTTAATATCGCTCTTCTCATAAGCACTATTTGGAATATCTTTATGCGTCTCTCTCCAATAAGGAGTTTTTGTAATCGCTTTTGGTCTTCTATCTCCTAAGGATTCCATAATTTTCACAGAAGCCTCTCGTGTTGAAGTCTCGGCACTATTGGCTAACAAAAACTCTTTAATACTCATTTGTTGAGATTTGGAAATATTTGCCTCTGTAATCTTTTCACCAAAGTGATTATCTAACTTGCTCATAACTCTTGTCCAAGACTCTTTGGGTAATAAAAATGGTGGATAGGCATTATGACACTCACCACACTCTTTATAAAAGAGTGGTGCCTTCTCTTCATAATAGATATTTGTATATTTTTGCATTGTCAAAAAATTATAGTTGCTACTAATAATAAAGAAGTAAGTTACAACCGCAATAAATATAGTTGTATATGCAAAAAATGAGAGGCTAGGTTTGACCTGTGTATCCTCTCCTTTGGTTTTTTTGTACCCATTAATCATAGAGAAGACCATGCTTGTTTTGTGCCAAAACTGCTCAACCATAACTCCTGAAATATGCAAAAAGACCCAAAAAGCAAAAAGATACGCAGCATACTTATGAATGGCATCTAATAGACCCATATAATGGCTAAAATCACTATTAAGAAAACGAAAAAAGCCTTTTGCCTCTTGAACACCATAAAGAAGTAATCCTGAAGTGATAATAATCATTCCTACTCCCAATGCCCATATTGTAAACCAACTAGACGCAGGATTATGTCCTGCAGGAATCTCTCGCCATCTATTTTGTATCTTCTCTACAAAGTAGTGTTTAAGTTGCGAGAGTGAGAGTTTGAATGTATCAAATGTAGCATATCTAGGACCAATAAAACCCCATATAATACGATAAATAATTACAATAAGAAAAATAAAACCTAAAGCAACATGGTGATGGAGGAGGTCTTCATAAAATGATGTTATAAACGCAGTTGTAAATGAGAGAGCTATCATCCAATGGATAATTCTCGTTCCAATGGGCCAAACAAATACATACCCAGATTTTTTATTCATAATCTTCTTTCGTAATTATTTATAGTTTATAACTTATTTTTATAAAAATATAAATAAAATAGAGTCAGAGAAGAGAGGATATCTCTCTCTGAATATATTATTCTGATGCTGGTGTTGCCTCTGTTGCTGGTGTTGCAGGAGTAGCCTCAGGTGCAGGAGTTGCTTCTGCTACTGGTTCTACTGCTACTTCTGGTGTAGCTTCTGGCTCTGCTGTAGGCGTTGCTTCTGCTACTGGTTCTACTGCTACTTCTGGTGTAGCTTCTGGCTCTGTTGTAGGCGTTGCTTCTGTATTTAAAGACTCTTTATTAAAGAAAGATTTTTCAATATACTCTGCCATTGATTTAGGATCATAATCATATCCTTTAGCCATAAGTTTTTGCATATTATGTTCCATAATATCATGTGCAGTACCTGAAGATTGGTTTGTTCCACCATTTTTGACATCATAGAGATCAAGCTCTAACTCACCTGCTTGTCTATCATTAAGTGCTGGAGACTTCTTCTCTGTATTACCCTCACCATTTTTACCATGACACTTTACACATGATTGTTGATAAACCTCTTCAGAAGTTTTTGTGTAAGTTTTTGCTTCAGGTGAACTTGGAGTATCATTACATCCACTCAATGCAAAAAGAGCTGTGATTGATAATAGTATTATGTTTGTTCTTTTCATTCTTTTTTTCCTTTAATCTTCTATCAGCTTACGCTCTACCTGAGAGCATACCATATTGTGTCATTGGCTTAAGTGCATAAACCTTGAGTAGCCACCAAATCCATCTCTCTTGTGTAGGGTCAAGAGGGAACGAAGGCGTAGGCTTTTTCGTCCAGTTAAACTCTGCTAACATAACAGTACCAATACTTGTGATTAATGGACATACAGTATATCCTGCATATTTACTCTCAAGCTCTTTACCTTCCATCATTGCAATTATATTCTCTACAACAACTTTATACTGTTTTCTTGCAGATCCACCCGTTTTACCCATTGGAACAGCTGCAATATCACCTAATGCAAATATATTAGGGTATTTAACATGTTGGAGTGTCTCTTTGTGGACAGGTACCCAACCTTTACTCGAACCTACAGGAGATTTAGCAATCTCTTCTGCTGCTATCATTGGTGGAGTAATATGTAAAAAGTCAAACTCTTTTTCAACTTTTTCACTTCTTGGTACAATTGAATACTCTTCAAGATCATCATCCCAAGCACCTTTCTCTTTCCAGTGTCTATTGAAAGTTGCTATCTTTTTGACTGGGTCTACACCAACAAGATTATGTCTATAGTTCCACTTCATATCTCTAGCTTCAAATTGATTTACAATCGCGTCATGATACTCTTTTACACCAAACATTTTACCACCATTTGGTAAGAACATCAATTCAGCATTTTCTCTCGCTCCTGCTTCTCTTAATCTTGCATCTGTAAGATACATAATCTTTTTAGGAGCTCCACCACACTTGATTGGTGTATTTGGGTGAGTAAAGAGACCTTTTACTTTTTTACCACTTTTTGCATCTGCAATAAACTTTTGCATCTGTGTCCAAGTATCTGTTGCACCATTTGCAAAATAGATAGAGGCTATACCATTTTGACCAATGACTTTACGCACAGCACTATCATCACCTCTAGAGGTAATCGTATCAGTAATACCTAAACCTTCAATTTTAGAAAAGTCTAACTTAAGTCCTGCGGCGATAACTAAATAGTCATATTTTAGCTCTTGTCCACCACTTGTTTTTACGCTATTATTCTCAGGGTTAAACTCTACTGCTTTCTCTTTGATAAGAGTTACGCCTTCTGGAACAAAATCATCTCTTTTGTAGGATGTATCTTCATTTTTCCAAACACCTGCACCCACAAGAGTCTGTCCTGGTTGATATGAAGTTGAATGCTCAGCTGGTTCTAATACAGTAATATCTGGATTATCCAATGAGTTGTTAAATCGAGCAGCTGTGGACATACCTGCTAAACCACCACCAATAATGAGTATTTTGGCTTTTACTGCACTACTTGCTTTAGCTTCAGTAGTTGCACCACTTGCCATAAGCATTGCAGCACCACTTGCTCCAAACATCTTAATCGCATCACGACGAGAAATACCTTCCTCTTTGAAGTGTGCATCAATAAGTTCCATGCCTTCTTTTAACATTTTATTATCCAAAATTTTTCCTTTCAAAATTCATAATAAACAATTCTACTCAAACTAATCTAAGAGTTAGATAAAAGATTTTTTTATATTTAAAATTAATTATTATATTTCTGTATCGTATCAATAAGTAATTGTAATGTTGTTTCACCTCTAAAAAAGTTCTCATTAATGGTGTAGGAGATAGTAACTTTCTCTCCATTTTCCCACAACTTTTCACTCTTAAATTTTACACCTATAAGCGTACTGTTTCCTTGCAAAAATGCAAAACGCAAATGCTCACTATTTTTGCCCATAGTATCTATTTGCAGAAGTGTTACATCTCTTGAGATAAATTTTGGTCTTTGATTTGATTGCCCAAACGGCTCATATTTTTTCATAAGAGCTGTTAACTCAAAAGTAATATCCTCAAAGGATAACTCACCTACGATTTGAGGATTATACTCTAACTTACTATATGACCCCTCCGCATACCCCTTCTCTAAAGCTTCTTTGAAATTCTCTAAATTTTTTTCTAATAAAGAGACTCCAATGGCTGCATGATGGCCACCAAATTTCAAGAGAAGAGAACGGCATTTATTAGTAATAGCAAAAAGATTACAATTCCCAAAACTTCTGCCACTTCCTTTGAGTTCTCCTAAAGGATTTTTAGTCAAAATAATAGTTGGTTTGCTACAATGCTCTGCAACTCGTGCAGCAACAATACCCAATACCCCCTCATGCCACTCTTCACCATAGAGTACCAAAACTTCACCCTCATATATCTGCTGAAGAGCCTCTTTGGTAATTTGTTGCTCTATATCTTTGCGGTTTTTATTAAATGCTACTAATTTTTCTAATCCTATTCGAGCCTCATAAATAGTACGACTCATCAAAAAATCAACTGCAAAAGAGGCATCTTCCATGCGTCCTGCACTATTGAGTGTAGGAGCAATCTGAAAACCTATATCATCGCCAACAAAAGTATCTCTATTGAGGTGTTCTTTAAATGCTTGTATGGCGGGTCGATTACTTCTATTAAGAAGAGCTATACCTGAGAGAACCATAGCTCTGTTAATATGCAAAAGAGGCATCATGTCTGCTATGATTGCTATAGCCACAAGCTCAAGATAAGATTTGGTATCTACACAAACTCCTAACTCATTTTTGAGAAGAGATATAAGATACCATGCAATCTGTGCCCCACATATTTCACTATAAGGAAAATTGCATTCCTCTTGTTTTTGATCTACAATAGCATAGGCTGTAGGCAAAATAGGAGGAAGTAGGTGATGGTCAGTAATAATCAAATCAATTCCCATCTCTTCACACATTTTAGATGCTTCAACGGCAGAGATACCATTATCAACTGTTATCACCAAATCATACCCTTGGATTCGTGGAATCAATGAGGGGCTTAACCCATAGCCATCTCTAAATCTATTAGGTATAACAGAGTCTAACTCTACACCAATTTCATCAAAAAAGAGTTTCATAATTGTAGTAGAGACCACTCCATCTACATCATAATCACCAATTAAGATAATCTTCTCTTTTTTCTCTATTGCCTCTTTAATTCGACTAGTTGCTTTTTGTAAATCTTTGAGAAGAGTAGGATGGGGAAGGTCTTTAAGAGACAAAAATCCATCTACATCAAAGCGACTATGAAGAAGCTTTTGTAGAGTGTGTGGTGTTATTTTGGCATAATCATACATAAGAATTCTTTCATAGAGACTCTTTATTGATGTTTAATAGAAGCCTGTACAAATCCCATAATAGCTGGATTAGGATTTTGCAATCTTGATGTAAATTCAGGATGAAATTGAACTCCCAAAAACCAAGGATGTTCAGTTACTTCAACTGCTTCAATCAGACCATTAGATTCTCCTGTAATCATCATTCCATTTGTCTCTAATATCTCTCTATAGGCTGGATTAGCCTCATAACGGTGTCTATGTCTCTCATAGATGATACTACTATCATAGGCTTTAGAGAGGTTTGAACCCTCTTTTGTATTACACTCATACTCACCAAGTCTTAGTGTCCCACCCATAGGAGATTTAGATGTTCTTACCTGTTCTGTACCTGTAGAGTCAATAAATTGATCAATAAGATAGATAATAGGGTCTTTTGTTTTTGGTTCAAACTCTACAGAGTTGGCTTCTTGAAGATTGAGTACATTTCTAGCAAACTCTATCATAGCAAGTTGCATACCCAAACAGATTCCTAAAAAAGGTATCTTCTCTTCTCTTGCATATTTGATTGCTTGAATTTTACCCTCAACCCCTCGTGACCCAAAACCACCAGCAACTAAAATACCATGGCAATCTTGAAGGTATTTTTGAGCTCCATCATCTTCTACTTTTTCACTATCTACCCATTTGATATTTACATCAGTATCCAAGTGAGCACCTGCATGAATAAGTGCTTCAGTGAGTGATTTATAGGACTCTTTAAGGTCAAGATATTTTCCTACAAATGCAATATTGATTCTATGTGCAGGTTGTATAATTTTTTTGACCAAATCATTCCACTCATCCATATTAGGTTTGAGGTTATCTAAATTAAGCTGTTTTGCAATAGGTGTTAAGATATCTTGAATCATAAAATTCATTGGAACACGATAGATAGAGAGTGCATCAATAGCGTCAATAACACTTGCCTCTTCTACATCACAATTATAAGCGATTTTTCGTTTAAGTTCTCTAGGTACGGGTTGTTCTGAACGAAGTACTAGCATATGTGGTGCTATACCAATGCGTCGTAACTCTTGGACTGAGTGTTGGGTTGGTTTTGTTTTGAGTTCACCAGCTGCTTTAATATAAGGAAGAAGCGTTACATGTATATTCATAACATTTTCAGGACCTAATTCATGTTTCATCTGTCGAATAGTTTCAAGAAAAGGAAGACCCTCTATATCACCAGTCGTTCCACCAAGTTCTACAATAAGAATATCTTTATTCTCTCCAGCATAGATAATTCTCTCTTTAATCTCATTTACAATATGAGGTACTACTTGGATAGTTTTTCCTAAATATTTCCCTTTTCTCTCATTTTCAATAACTGTTTTATAGACTTGACCTGTGGTAAAGTTATTTTTTTGTGTTAAAGAGGTATCAAGAAATCTCTCATAGTGACCTAAATCCAAATCTGTCTCTGCACCATCTTTAGTTACAAAAACTTCACCATGTTCGAGAGGACTCATAGTCCCTGGGTCTACATTGATATATGGGTCTAGTTTAAGTACGCCTATTCTCAATCCTGAGTGCTTTAAGAGGGTTCCTATACTAGCTGCTGTAATTCCTTTACCTAATGAGCTTAAAACTCCACCTGTGACAAATATATATTTAGACATTAAAAACCTTTTGATTATATAACTATTGGCATGATAATTGTAATAAAATTATCATCTTGGATAACAAATGGCAAATTTTCTTCATTGATACCAAGTGTAAATTGATTATTTTCTATTTGTGATAAAAAGTCAAGAAGATATCTACTATTAAAATTTAATCTAAATTCATTGGTAAGACCTGTATGAATTTGTAATTTTGTTTTGGCTTCTATGTTATCTGAAGCTAAAGATTTAAAGAGTATCTCATTTTCTTGGATTTTTAATTCTATATCTTGAGAAATAGTTGTTATCATTTTGATTGCATCTATCATCTCTTTTTTTGGAAGAAGAATACTGTTTTTTATATTTGTTGGAATAATTCTCTCATAGTCTGGATATTTTCCATTGATAAGTCTTGTATAGAAGTAATAATTTTTGTTGGTAATAATAAGATTTGTCTCATCATAATAAATGGTAATTGTGTCTAAAAAGAGTTTTTGTATCTCTAGGATAGCTTTTTTGGGAACTATTATTGAAAGTTGTTGAGGATTACTACTTTGAATGGTTGCTATAGATAATCTTCTTGTATCGGTACCGACTAAATCTGTAGTATTTGATTTGATACTAATCAAAGCTCCATTAAGTTCAAATTTAGGATTATTATTATCAATAGCTAATGATATTTTTTTAAGATTTTGAATTAACTCTAAAGAGTCTAAAGGAATTTGAGGTTTATTTTCTATATTTGGAAAAGAGGGAAATGCAGTTGCATCAAAAGTAGGAAGTTTAAATTTAGAATTTTTTTGTTTTATTGTCAAGATATTATTAATAAGCTCAAAAGTAATCTCTTCATCTTTGAGTATTCTGACTATATCTAAGAGTTTTTTACCATTTACAGTAAAGGAGCCTTCTTCTTCAATATTTATTTGGTTAGTAATAATTTGTAAACCTATTTCTCTATCTGTTGCTTTAATTATACATTCATTATTTTGTGTTTGAAAAAAAACATGAGATGTTATTTGACTAGCATCTTTTTTTTCTAAAAATGGTTGTAAATTAATTAGTATAGATTCAATAACCACTTTAGGTGTATTAATTTTCATGATTTTCCCTTATATTTACTTAATAAGTAGTAGATAGTAGTAGTTTGTGTTGAATAAGTGAAAAAGTACCTCAACGCCTCTTTTTATGGTGTTTTGTTAGGCAACTTTTCTTTTTTAGTTATTCACATCTATTCACTATTAAAATTATATCTTTTTTTTATTCAATTTCCATTGTAGTTAGTATGAACTTTATTTGAGAGTTCTTCAAGTTGAATTTTAAAGCCTTCATCATTATTGATTATCTCTGTAATTTTTTTCATAGTATGGCTAATAGTAGTGTGGTCTTTCATCCCAAAATAGAGGGCAATTTGTGGCATAGAGTTGGGGGTTAGGTTTCTTGCTAAATAGATAACAATTCGTCGAGCATTTACCACAACTCTTGTCCGTTTTTTTGATTTTATGTCAGAGGGTTTAATATTAAGCTCTCTGGATATAATAGAAACAATATCATCTATGGTAATATTCTCTTTTTTCTCTTTGAGTTGGTCTTTGATAGCATTTTTGGTAAATTCCATCGTAATTTTTTGGTTTAGCATAGAACTAAGAGCATTGAGTTTGATGATGGTACCCTCTATCTCCCTAATATTCTCTCCCATATGTGTGGCAATATAGTTTATAATCTCTTTTTCTAGTCTTATACCATCGAGTTCACACTTTTTTTGAATAATTGCTATTTTTGTCTCAAGACCCGGAGGCTGTATATCTGCAAGTAGTCCCCACTCAAAACGACTTTTGAGTCTATCTACTAATCCTGCTATCTTATTGGGTTGTCTATCTGATGTCATAACAATCTGTTTTTTTGCAATATGGAGTTCATTAAATGTATGAAAAAACTCCTCTTGTGTCTGCTCTTTGCGACTCAAAAACTGTATATCATCAATCAGCAACAGGTCACACTCTCTAAACTTCTCTCTAAAACGATCCATTGTTTGACTTCTTAGATGTGATGTAAAGCTATTCATAAACTGCTCTAGGGTAGTATAGATAACAGTTTTTCCTACATTAAGATGATAATTTCCTATAGCTTGTATAAGATGACTCTTGCCTAAGCCTACCCCACCATAGATAAAAAGTGGATTATACTGTTCACCAGGTTTTTCCGCAGCACTTTTGGCAGCAGTATAGGCAAATTGATTGGAGTCTCCTACAATAAAACTATCAAATGTAAAAGATGGATTGAGTTTAGTACTTTTGATATTCCCTTTTTGCTCTACCACTTTGGGTTTATTAGAAGATTTTTTCAGATTTTTTCCTGAATAGATTTCTATTTCTGGTTTTATTCCATCGAGTATCTCAAAAATATGGGCAATTTTATCTTTATATTTAGTTTTAATCCATTTTGCTATAAGTATATTAGGTGCAGAGAAGTAGGCGATATTACTTCTAGAGAGTTCTGCATCATAATAGAGTCTTTTTATATATCGTTCATAATCGGTGAGAGTAATCTCTCTTTTGAGCGTCTCTAATACTTTTTGACCAATATTCATTCTTTTAATCCTAACAATTATATACATGTGAATAACTGTGTGGATTTTAGCTAAAGTTAGCTAATATATGGTTATAAATTTAGAGTGAATGTTTTTATTCACATGTGAACAAAGGTGTGAATGTATATACTAGGAATAGACCCCGGAAGCCGTAATTTAGGCTATTGTATACTTTTCTTTAATGGGAAAAGTTATTCACTTATTGAAGCAGGAGTATTGAAAATCAAAACAACTATACTTCAAGAACAGATTGTGGAATTGATGGAAGGATTAGATCTAATTTTGGCATCACACACTATAGATGAGGTGGCAATAGAGGATATATTTTTTGCACACAATCCCAAAACAGTACTCAAATTAGCACAGTTTAGAGGGGCTATCTCATTGAAAATTATTCAAGATATAGGCTATTTTCATGAGTATACTCCTCTACAGGTTAAAAAAGCACTCACAGGCAATGGCAAAGCCACCAAAGAGCAAGTAGCTTTTATGGTAAAAAAATTATTAGGAATCAAAAAAGAGATACGACCCTTTGATATTACAGATGCTATGGCAATAGCTATTACACATACCCAAAGGGTAAAAATGATAAAAAAGCGTTAGGGACGGAGAGTTTTTTGTGAAAGGAAGTAGAGCATAGACTAGCCTACTATCAAGCACTAGATAAATCGCATACTTCAAAAGATTATAGAGCTAATATCTAGGAGTATAGAAGAGAGTTTTGAGCCTTATTGATTTATTTTGGGTGAGAGTTAGTATGATGTGAGCATCCCCCAAAATCAAGGCATAATAATTAATTATCAAAAATTCTTGTAAGAGCTTTAAAGAGCTTTTTTAATAAGTAATTATTACACCTATTTTTCAAGGGTAGCACAATTTTGAGCCAAGATAAATCATAAAATAATAATAACTTTTTTTTAAGGAAGTTTGATATACAATGTGAGAATTAAAAAAGAGAGAAACAAAATAGGGTCAGTGCGTCTACAAAAACCAACAACCCTATTTCTAGCTAAAGCTTGTGCAATTTTACACAAGCTTTGGTTAAAAATGCTTTAAATAGCAATGTTTCTCTCTTTTTCTCAAGAGATGTTGGTAGCTGAACTCTTGGAAATTTATATTTTCAAGGAAAACCAATGTCTCTAGCCCCA
>Ga0193954_1000471_pt1 | contig 23334 bp, 28 predicted proteins | sample BB_5_MG_FD_140340 | JGI IMG/M metagenome (GOLD analysis project Ga0193954, IMG submission 140340) | Microbial mat bacterial communities from the Broadkill River, Lewes, Delaware, United States - BB_5_MG | ecosystem: Environmental > Aquatic > Freshwater > River > Microbial mats | place: USA...
CCAACTCCTGAATTTATAAAGAATCTTAAAACCTTAAATAAAAAATATAAAAGTATCAAAAAAGACATTTTAGAGTTAGCAAATGAACTCGAAAATAATCCAACATTTGGTACAAGTTTAGGAAATAATACTTTTAAAATTAGACTTAAAAATACTGATTTAAATAAAGGTAAAAGTGCAGGATATAGAGTAGTTACATATTGTATCAATGAACTAAAAGAAATAAGTTTAGTTACAATTTATTCAAAATCTGATAAAGAAAATATTTTGGATTTAGAAATAATTGAACTTATAAAACAAATTCAGCATAACAAAACACCGAAAGAGAACAAGTGACCCTGCGATTTTTAAACTCTTATTAGCTATCATTTAATGGTTATAAAAAGAAATCAGTAAACTGAGAAATGGGTCACTTGTCCATTGCTTCAGTCGTTAATCCAAGGTTTAAGTTAAATACAAAACTCTCTAAATCTAAAGTTTGAATATGCCTATTTGTTAAATCAAATGGTAAATTTTAATGAAAGGATATTTATGTCAAAAAAAACTTGTCAACCTAAATGTACAAAAGATGATGGTAGCCACGATCACAGATGTAATTCAGGTAATGATAGAACACCAGCTCAAAAAGATGGTGATAAGAAAAAAAGCGAAAGCTAGAAATTATTAGAATTTAAAACTTAAGTGAATTTCACTTAAGTTTTGATACAATGGTTTATAAAAAATTACTGGAGTTCACTATGCAAACAATATCAGTACAAATTCAAGATAATTATCTACAAAAATTTATGACTTATGTGAATAATCATAGTGAGAATATAACTATTTCAAAAGATAAGAATTTGGAACTTGATCCTTATTTTTATGAAAGACAAGAAAAATTACAACAAATTAGAACTGATGTTAAAAATGGTAATATGAGATTACTATCGCAAGAAGAATCCGACAATGAAATTGAATTATTTTTCAAAGAATTAGAAAATAATTTATGATAATTATAAGAACAGAAGAGTATCAAAAAGAATTAATAATAATTTTAAAACATATTGCAAATGACAAAATAACAGCAAGTAGAAAATTTAAAAAAGATTTAAATGAGAAAATAGCTAATATCCCAAACTTTCCATATAAATATAGAAAATCAATTTATTTTAATGATGAAAATGTAAGGGATATGATATTTAAAAAGTATACTATAAACTATGAAATTGACTTAAATAAAAATTCAATATTTATATTCAGTATATTTAATAAAAATAAACCGTCATAGTAACGAGAGATACAACAAAACACAGGAAAAAAACAAGTAACCCATCGAATTTTAAAGACTCGAAGAACTATCATCAAGTGGTTATAAAAAGACTAAACGAACTGATTGGGGGGGGTTACTTGTCTTTCAGTTTGGTCGTTAGATGAAAGATTATCCACAAACTTTAATATTATATATTATTACACTAGTTTCGGTACCTTATGTTGGTGTTTATTTAACATATGTAGCAATACCTATTATTGTTATAAGTGTTTTAATATGTAAATTTACAGTATGGAAAGATTAAAAATAAAATTTAAGTGAATTTCACTTAAATTTTGTTAGAATTATTTAAATATGGGAGTTTATTATGCAAACATTAACAATAAATATTCAAAATGAATCTTTAACAGAAAAAGTTTTATGGATGTTGGAACATTTTAAAAGTGATGGATTAGAAATAATATCTTCTAAAGAAGATATTGAAGATTTAAAAATGTTAAAATCGACAAGAAATGAAGAAACTGTGTCTATTGAAAATTATTTAAAAAATGACACATTGCGGTAAGCAATTTGATTTATAAAATTGAAATTAGAAAAAGTGCTATCAAGGACTTAAAAATATTTCAGAACCATTTAAAACTAAAATACATAATAAAATATTAGAATTAAAAGACTTTCCAAATATACAAAATATTAAAAAATTTACAAATTTTGAACCAGCTTATAGATTAAGAATAGGAAACTATAGAATACTGTTTGATGTATTAGATGATACAATAATAATTGGTAGAGTTTTACATAGACAAAATAGCTACAATTCTTTATAAATACTATCTTTATCTAAGTTTTATATTATAACATTTTACAACTTGTGAAATCGTTAGTCCTTAGTTAGTCCGTATGATAATATTTATGATAAACTTTACATAATTAAAAGATATATTTCAAAATGTGTCTATAGGAGAATTAAGATAATGAAATATCTACTAGACTTTTTTAAAATTAAAGAAATAAATTATAAAATATCAAAAGAAAAACTAGATATTTTAACAGATATGTTTAATGATGAAAATGAACTAAAGCAAATGAATAGTATTGTTTTGAGTGCAAAATTTGATTTTATTTATGGATATGAATATAAACCTAAAACTATTAGAAAGTTAGTTAGATATGAAGATCCAGTTACAGCATTAAAACTTTTTAGAAGAGCTTCTTGGTGTCTAGATGACAAATCTGATAATATAATTTTGAAAAATAATTATCTTATGAAATTTATTGCTGTAATATTTATTACTATTGGTCTTTTGGGAATATTTTTCTTTTTAATATCAAATATTATGATTCAAATCTCTGATATTAAAATTATATATGATAATTTTATAAACAATTCTCATGTCAACTGGGATACAGTAACAAAAAGTATATTTAACATATTTTCATTTGTGATTAGTATAATTTCTTTTGCAGTTGGAATAAATACATTCGATGAAATTTGTTGTGCAAAATCATTTATTGATATACAAGAACAAGAAAAGCAATCTAAAGAACAATCTGAGAAAAATAATAACTAATACAAAGCCTTAAATTTACAATCCGTAACTTTAAGCTAACTTCTAGCCAATTTCTCACATATCATAAAATCACTCACAAAAAAAGCTTAAATTTAACACATTTTAACCTTGAAGTTAAAAAAATATTACACTACTATATTACTTCCCTTTAAGATTTAACACAAAACCAACACTTTATAAACTCAATGTATTTGTATATTCCCCTAAAGTTCCCTAAACTTTAACAACTTGATGAGTATTTCAATATGGGCGAAAAGTGTTTGATATACCAATCATTACAGTTGGAACTGATTTTCAGATGGAGAACTAACAGGATATGGTGGTGGCTTGCCATTGAAAAAAAGATTATTAAAATTAGAACAAAATTTATTTATGAGTTAGTTATGGCAAGTGAAGAAATATGTAATCTTTTATGATACAAAAGATAAAGCTATATAAAATGAATTTAGGGCTTGTAAGAGATGTAATCTGTAAAATTTATAATAAAAAACAGGGCAAAAAAAAAGGGTATAGTGCGAAAATAGAGATTTTAAAAGCCTCAATTATCTAAAATTAAATGCCAAACTTTCAAGGCTCGATAAGCCCTTATTTTTTAGTTTGGTCTTTCTATCTCTACTTTTCTAAAAAAGTCTGAATCTCTTCAGATATAGTTTCTATAGGTTTTTTTGCATCAATTATTAGTAATTCGATTTGTTTACTTCCCATTGAATTAATCATATTTATAGCTTCAATCATTCTTTTTTGAATATTTAAAAGATACTCAGAACCTCTTTTTTCGATACTATCTTGCTCTTTTTGGCTTAGTCTATATTCTAATTCTTCACGTGTGAGTTCTAAGATGATAATTTTATCAGGTATAGCACCATTTAATGCCATGATATTAAGACTAATAGCGATCTCTAAAGGAGCAGTTTTAGCATAAGCTATACCACTTAAAAAACCTCTATCACTAATGATGATTTCATCAGGATGTTTTTTTACTATTTGAAAACTATGTTCAGCTCGATCTGCTAAAAATAAAAACATCTCTGCTACTTTAGATTTGGCCTCTCCATTTAGAACCATCTCTCTTATTTTTGTGCCTATTTCAGTACCACCTGGTTCTTTTGTAAAAATTGCTTCAGGATATTTTTGTTTTAATATCTCTAATTGTGTTGATTTTCCAGCTGTGTCTATACCTTCTATTACTACATACATTATTTTATATTTCCTTCTTTAATCAAATCTATTATTTTGTGTGGTACTAAATGGCTAAAGTCACCTTCAAAGCGAATCAGCTCTCGTACAATTGAAGAACTCACAAAGGCATTTTCAAGTGCAGGCATAAGAAATATTGTATCGATATCTTTATCTAAAGAATGATTTGCATACGACATTTGCAGTTCATATTCAAAGTCAGTGGTAGTTCTTAACCCCCGAATAATAGAATACACATTTTCTTCTTTTGCAAAATCTACTACTAAACTATCAAATGCCTTAGCTGAAACCCCATCTATCTCTTTTGTTGCTTCTTGTATAAGTTTTAAACGTGTATTTATATTAAACATAGGTTGTTTTGCAGAGGAAGTTGCCACTCCTAATATTACTTCATCGTATACTTTTAAAGCCCTTTTTAATATATCCATGTGTCCGTTTGTTATTGGATCAAAAGTTCCGCTGTAAATTGCTTTTTTGTGTGAGCCCATATTATTTTCCTTGCCATCTTTTGTATAAATTGTGTTCTATGTTTAAAAGGTCAAACCACTTACCTATGATAAAGTTTTCCATATCATCTAATGTTTGCTGTTCACTATAATATCCTATTACAGGTGGAGCTATTGATACATCGAGTTTTGATAGTTTTGTCATGTTTTCTAGTTGGATACTATTAAATGGCATCTCTCTTGGGGCTAGTACAATTTTTCGTTTCTCTTTTAACATTACACTAAAAACTCTTGTAATAAGACTATCAGATATCCCTACAGAACATTTAGCAAGTGTATTCATACTACAAGGAACTATGATATATCCATCTGTTTTAAAAGAACCAGAAGAGACAGAAGCCGCTAGGTTTGTATCACTTAAGTACGTGACATTTTTTAACTCTTTGTATCTTTTGTTTTCTTCAAGTTTTAGTGCTTTTTTTGCTGATTTTGAAACGATTGCAAAAACCGTAATCTCTTTTGGTATTAAACTAAGAAGTTTAAAGCCGAGTTGTGTACCTGAAGCACCTGTAATACCTACTATTATTTTCAAATTTGTAACCTTTTATTATTAAAGATTTAGATTTTATCAAAAATTCACTTTTGTTCCTATTTCTAGCTAGAAAAATACAATTCTTAATATTAGATTAAGAATAGATAGTGTAACATACTGTATAACAATTAAATAATATATAATAAAAATTGTATTATTATTCCATTTAATTTATACAAAATATATAAGGTAGCAAAAATGAAAAAAGTAGCAAGTTTTATAAGAGTAAATAAAAATAATGATGAATATACAAATGCCCAAGCAATGGGAATAGCAAACTATTTAAAAGAAAATAATCTTCAATTAGATAAAAATATTGAGGTAGAAGTAAATGTTCCTGATGAAGAAGAAAATATTTCAAAGATATTAGAAAAATGTCAAGATGGATGTACTGTGGTTGTTTATGATATTAATGTATTTGGAAGAACAACAATTTTAATTTTAAACAATATAAAATATCTACTTTCTCATGGAGTAAGAATAATAAGTGTAAAACAGAATTTAGATTTTGTTAGTAATGATGATATGTTAACAAAAATGATTTTAGGTGTAATAGGAATGACTATAGATTTAGAAAAAGATTTAATGAGTCTACGAACGAAAGAAGCCTTAACTGCAAAAAAACTTGATGGTATAAGTTTAGGAAAACCAAAAGGGACAATTCAAAAATCTAAATTTGATTTACAAAGAGATAAGATTGAAGAACTACTTGCCGTTGGATTAAGTGTAAGAAAAATAGCAAAAGTTCTGGGATATAACAATCATATTGGTCTAAATAATTATGTGAAGAAAAGAAATATTCGAGAAGATATTGTTACACATTCAGAACATAGTGCATTGGCAAGCTAAAATTTGCCATTTTTATAGAAGAAATTGAAAAATTAAAGATATAATTAAAGAAAAATAGGTTATAAATCCATTAAATTTAATTAATAGGAATATCAAATATGTCATTAATGATAACAGATGAATGTATTGCATGTGATGCGTGTAGAGAAGAATGTCCAAATGAGGCAATCGAAGAGGGTGATCCAATATATATTATAGATTCTGATATGTGTACAGAATGTGTTGGAAGTTTTGACGAACCTCAATGTATTGAAGTTTGTCCTGTTGATTGTATTGTTCTAGATCCAGATAACCAAGAAACAATGGAAGAGTTACAATTCAAATTTGATCAACTAGAAAAAGAAGAGTAATATGGCAAAGATTACAACCATTATTGATATGGGTTCAAATTCGATGAGGATGGTTGTTTTTAAAAAAACCAGTAGATTCGCTTTCCATTTGATAAATGAGTCAAAATCAAAAGTTAAAATATCTGAAGGGTGTTATGAAAACAATGGTAACCTTCAGCCTATCCCAATGCAACGTGCTTACGATGCTTTAAAATCATTTTTAGAAATTGCAAAAAATTTAAAATCAAGAAAAATTTTATGCGTTGCTACATCAGCTTTAAGAGATGCTCCAAATAAAAAGGAGTTTCTTACAAGAGTTTCAAAAGAGTTAAAGCTAAACATCAAAGTTATTGATGGAAAAACGGAAGCTTTATATGGTGGAATAGCTACTTTAAATTTACTTGATTGTAATAATTTTACTACAGTTGATATAGGTGGGGGAAGTACAGAATTCGCATTTATCAAAAATGGAAATATTGTAGATACTGTTTCTTTGGATATTGGAACTGTTCGTATAGAAGAATTGTTTTTAAAAAATGATGATATTGAAGGTGCTAAAAATTTTATTGTTTCTCAACTAGAATCGATAACTGAAAAAATGCCCACTATTGTAGGTCTTGGGGGAAGTGCTCGAGCATTAAGCCGAATCATTAAAAAAAATGATGAATATCCTTTAGATAATCTACATGGGTTTTCATATAAAGCAAAAGAAAAACTCTCTTTTTTTAGAAAAATAATAGAAGCAACATCAAATGATGAATTAAAAAAACTAGGTGTTGAAAAAGATAGATATGATACTATTTCATCTGGAACAATTATTTTTAAAATGATAGTGAAATATTTTGAAGTAAAAAAAGTTATTACAAGTGCTGTAGGTGTTCGTGAGGGTGTATATCTAAGTGATATATTAAGAACATCAAACTATAAATTCCCAGAAAATTTCAATGTAAGTGTTCGTAGTTTATTGGATAGATTTGTGGATGATGAATCGCAAAGTGCGTATTTAGGGAATAATGCACGTAAAATGTTTGATGTATTAAAGCCATTACATCATTTAGATGATAAGTATAGATCAATTTTAGTAATTGCTTCAAAACTTGAACAAATTGGTATCTCTTTAAATTTTGATAGAAATGAAGACCATGCTTTTTGGTATATTTTAAATGGTTTAACATACGGTTTTAGCCATGAAGATAAAATGTTAATTGCAACAATTGCACGTTTTACTAAAAAATCTTTACCAAAGAAAAAAGATATTCGAAAATTCAAAACATTATTACCAAATATAGAAGTGGTGCGATGGTTAAATTTTATGATGACTTTAAATATCTCATTAAATAGTGAATTTAGTAAAAATAAATATGAATATCTTTTAACTGAAAATAGATTGAAAATACAATCTTTGCAAAATCAATATATAGTAAATAGAGAAATTGAAAAAATTAAAGCACCTACAGAATTAGTTTTGGAATATAACTAGTGTCTTTTGAAATAGATAGAGATAGTAATATCAAAATATGTATAGTGAAACTTTCTGCTATGGGGGATATTATCCATGCGATGGTTACTTTACAGTTTATTAAAAAGTACTTTCCAAATTCTCAAATAGATTGGATAGTTGAAGATGGATTTAAAGGAGTATTAGAAAATAATCCTCACATTAACAATATTTTGCCAGTTAATCTAAAATCAATTAAAAAAAATAAAATGCAAATATTTACTCAAATCAAATTATTGAATCAATATGCAAAAAATAATTATGATGTAGTAATAGATGCACAGGGATTATTAAAATCTGCAATAGTTGCAAAAATAGTTGGTGGAAGAATAGTAAATAGTTTTATAGTTGGTTTTGACAAAGATTCGATACGTGAAGGGATCGCTAGCTGGTTTTATGATAGAACAGTTTCTATTGAGTATTCAAAAAATGTGATTGATAGAAATATAAAAGTTTTATGTAAATCTTTAGACATTGAAGTTTCTAAAAAAGAGTTAATGAAAAAAGATGCTTTTTTATATTTTAAAGAAAAAAATGAAAGTGAAAAAAATAATATAGTTTTTGTTGTAGGTGCATCTAAAATAAACAAAATGTATCCAAAAGAAAACTTTTTAGAATTGGCAAATTTATTATCAGAAGAGATTTTAGTCGTTTGGGGAAATGAAGAAGAGTACACAATAGCAAAATGGTTAAGTGACGAATCCAGTTTTATTACTATAGCTCCAAAAGGTAACTTAGATGATCTTAAATATATAATATCAAATACAAGGTTAGTAATCGGAGCTGATACTGGACCTACTCACATGGCGTGGGCTTTAAATGTTCCATCTATTACACTTTTTGGAAATACTCCTGAATATAGAAATACTTATATTACAGATATTAATAAAGTGATAAAATCAAAATCTGTAGTTAATCCATTAAAATTAGATAAAAATGATTTTTCAATCAAAGAGATAAAAGCAGATGAGATAATGCTATTAGCAAAGGAGTTACTATAATGTTTGATTATTTTATATTGATACTCTATAAAGTTTTTAAATTTATAGTTGTGTTATTACCTAAATTTATAGTGAAGTTTTTTTTAGATTTGTTAATAAAATTTATTTATTTAATCAATGTAGAACACAAAAGATACGCAAAAGCAAATCTTGATTTGGTATATAAAAATACTATTAGTGAATCTGAAAAAATAGATATAATTAAAGGAAGTTATAAAAATTTAGTTTATAATATCTATGAGTTCATAGAAAATCAAACTTTAACATTGGAAGGGTTTGAAAATAAAATTACTGTAGAGAATGAACATTATATAACAGATGCTATAAAAAATAACAGAAAAATCATCTTAATTACGGCACATTATGGAAACTGGGAATATGGAAATACTTTTATACCTCTTAAATATGCTCCTACAACTATGGTTGGACGACCACTCAACAATAAATATTTAAACGCAGAATTAAATGAGACAAGAACAAAAAATAATAATGAGATGTTAACAAAAAGAGATGCGAGTAGAGGGTTAGTTAAAGCTTTAAAAAACAATCGTATTATAGGTTTAGTTATAGATCAGCATAATCGTACCGGATTGCCTATAACATTTTTTGGACATAAAGTGAAACAAGCTGATTCTTCGTCTCGACTTGCTGTTAAATTTAATGCACTGGTTATACCTGTATTTTTTACAATGACAGAATTTGGAAAGTATACAGCAAAATTTTGTGAACCAATGGAACCAAAAGATTATGAAGGTGAAAATCAAATTTTAGACTTTACACAAGCACAAGCAGATATAATGGAAAAGCAAATACTTGCTAATCCAGAGCAGTGGCTTTGGATGCATAAAAGATTTAAAAAATATCATAAAGATTTGTATAAAAAATAAAAGTATTATCATTTACTTGATAGTTGTAAGTGGTAACTTAGTATAATAATTAAATAAAAGGAGCAAGATGAAGATAGCTATAGCAGGAACAGGATATGTAGGACTTTCAAATGGAGTACTACTCGCACAACATAATGAAGTCGTGGCATTAGATATTATTGCTTCTAAAGTGGATATGCTTCAAAATAAAATATCTCCTATCGAAGATAATGAGATAAGTGAATATTTACAAAAAAAAGACTTAAATTTTAGAGCAACCCTAGATCGAAAAGAAGCATACGAAAATGCTGATTTTGTAATTATATCAACTCCTACAGACTATGACCCTGAAACAAATTACTTCAATACTAAAAGTATAGAATATGTGATAGCAGATGTATTAGAGATAAATCCAAATACAACAATGGTAATAAAATCAACAGTACCAGTAGGATATACAAAAGAGATAAATAAAAAGTTTGATACTACAAATATCATCTTTAGCCCAGAGTTTTTAAGAGAAGGGTTGGCACTACAAGACAACCTTTATCCAAGTAGAATCATCGTAGGTGAAAAGTCAAAAAGAGCAGAACTATTTGCAAGCCTTTTAGCACAAGGTGCAAAAAAAGAAAATATAGATATACTTTTTACAGATTCTACAGAAGCAGAGGCTGTAAAACTATTTTCAAATACATACCTAGCAATGAGAGTAGCATACTTCAACGAGTTAGATTCATACGCGCAAACACACAATCTTGATACAAAACAGATTATAGAAGGGGTAGGATTAGATCCAAGAATAGGAACACACTATAATAATCCATCTTTTGGATATGGTGGGTACTGCTTGCCAAAAGATACAAAACAACTAAGGGCAAACTATAAGGATGTACCAAGCAGCATCATAGGGGCAATTGTAGAGTCAAATAGTACTAGAAAAGATTTTATAGCAGATTCAGTAATAGCTAAAAATCCAAAAGTTGTAGGTATCTATAGACTAGTTATGAAATCAGGCTCAGATAATTTTAGAAGTTCAGCTATTCAAGGTATTATGAAGCGAATTAAAGCAAAAGGAATAGAAGTGATTCTCTATGAGCCATGTATGGAAGAAAATGAATTTTTTAACTCAAAAGTAATAAAAGATTTAGATAGCTTTAAAAAGTCAAGTGATGTTATAATCGCTAATAGATTTGAGAATACACTTGAAGATGTAAAAAATAAAGTATATACTCGAGATATCTTTAACAGTGATAGCTAAGAGGGGATAACAAAATTGAAAATTTTAGTAACAGGAACAGCAGGTTTTATTGGCTATCATTTAGCAAAAAGACTACTTGAACTTGGTCATATAGTAATTGGATATGATAATATCAATGATTATTATGATGTAAATCTAAAATATGCAAGACTCAATGAATTGGGTATAGATAGAAATCAAGTAAAAAATAACAAATTAATAAACTCTAAAATTTATCCTCATCATAAATTTATAAAAGCAAATCTTGAAGATGCTAACATCTTAAATAGCCTTTTTGAAGTTGAGCAATTTGATGCAGTAGTAAATCTAGCAGCACAAGCAGGAGTAAGATATTCTATAGAAAATCCACATGCATATATTCAAAGTAATGTATTAGGATTTATGAATATACTTGAATCTTGTAGAAACTATGGTGTAAAAAATCTTTCGTATGCCTCATCCTCTTCTGTCTATGGAACAAATACATCACAACCTTTTAAAACTACAGATATGACAGATACACCAGTATCACTTTATGCAGCAACAAAAAAATCTAATGAACTTATGGCTCATACTTATAGTCACCTTTATAATATCCAAACTACAGGATTAAGATTTTTTACGGTGTATGGACCATGGGGACGACCAGATATGGCTCCTATGCTTTTTACAGATGCTATCACAAATGATAGACCCATTAAAGTCTTTAATAATGGTGAGATGAGTAGAGACTTTACTTATATAGATGATATTATAGATGGTATCGTTAAGGTAATAAATCGACCTTCGAAATGTAATGTTTACAACATTGGAAATAATGCTCCTCTATCTTTAATGACTTTTATAGAGACACTAGAAAATTCACTAGCTAAAAAAGCAGAGAAAATTTTCTTGCCTATGCAAGATGGTGATGTAGTAAGTACGTATGCTGATGTGAGTGGTTTAATAAAGGATTTTGGATACAAACCTGATACTCAGTTAAAAGATGGAATAGAACAGTTTGTGAAGTGGTATAAAAAATTTTATTGAGAAGTATAATTACAAAAGAAAATAAATTTACTTTATTTATTTATTTTTTTATGATAACCACACCTTTTTATTTTTTTCACTCTCAATACCCTGTTTTCACAGTTCTTTTTATTCTTATTACAATAGTTAAGTATAAGAAAAGTTTTTTTTTAGAACTTAAAAAAGTATTTGTAAATAGAGCAATATTATTATTGGCATGTTATTTTTTATATACATATTTATCTCTTCTTTGGACTGAGGATATTGAACATGGGTTTACTATTCAAAAAGTATACAGAGAAGCACTTTTTTATATACCTATATTATATTTATTTTTAGATAAACAAAAAGCTGAAGTATGCATAAAGCTTTTGACTATATCCTTTGGAGTATATGCCTTGTATTCAATTGGTTTTTATTTGGAACTATATAATTCGTATAAATTAAATCTACAAGGAACGCTAGGTTATGAAACCATAAGTGTTATGATGTCATTAGGAATCTTTTTTTCGTTAATTTTTTTCTATTTTGAAAAAAATAAAAATTACAAATATATGTATGTTATCATTTTTATTTTGTGTACATTCGCTTTTTCAGTTAACAATGGTAGAGCTGCACAATTATCATTTATTTTGGTTGTATTAACTTTAGTGTTAATTTATTGGAAGAAAATCTATTCTTTAAAATTTATTCTAGTACTATTAACAGCAGTAAGTATTTTTGTATTAGTTATTTACAATAATTCTGTACGATTTAGTAAAGGAATCGATGAACTAAAAAAAGTGGTAATAGAAAAGAAATTTGAAGGTAGTTGGGGAATTCGGGCTTACATGTATTTAACTGGATTAAAAATAATAGAAAAGAATCCTATTTTTGGTACTGGAGCAGGAGATAGCAAACAAACTTATAGAGAGATTTCTTTTGAAGAGAATAGTCCACATTCATGGTTTAGTCACATGCATAATCAACATATAGAAATTCTGAGTCGTTATGGTCTTATAGGCTACTTTTTACTGATTGTAAGTATAGTTTATTTACTTTTTAGTATAAAAAAAGAGAAGAAGTTTTTTATGTTAGGATTAGTATTTTATCTTTCTATTTTTTATAATTCTTTTTTTAATACTATTATAGATAGAAAACCCATATACATTTTATTTTTTGTATTATTTGCACTCTTTTCAATAGTAATTAAGAAGGACTTTACAACTAAAATTAAGTAATTTTAGTTGTAATTTTGTTATATTGCTTTAGAATTACATCTTTTTTATAATCTGATAAATCAATTGAGGATGTGTTCTTAAGTGCAATATTTATTTTTTCTGAAAGATCAATGTAATTGTTTATTGGAGATAAAAAATCAGATAATTTACATTTCATTATCTCATTTGCTCCAATTGTTTGAGTTGATACAATTGGTACTTGTAATATTTGAGCTTCAATTAAAACATTCCCAAAACCTTCACTTTCTGATGATAAAACAAGTAATTTGGCTTTTTGAATAATAGGAAATGGGTTTTCAAAGAAACCTGCAAAGATAACTCTATTTTGTAGATGAAGCTTTTTGACTAGTTGTATGATATTTTCTTGTTCGGAGCCTTCTCCTACAAGTACTAATTTTATATTTTTGTTTTTAATTTGTGCAAATGCTTTGATTAAAATATCATGTCTTTTGACTTTTGCAAATCGTCCAACATGAATGATATATTCTTTAGGAAATGCAAAATCAATTGCATCATTTGCTTTTGTTCTAATTTCATCAAAATCAAAAGGATTATAAATAACTTGTATTGATTTTGGGATAATAGGTAATGTAAGAATATCTTCTTTAACACCATTTGAGACACATATAATATTTTTATTGTTATATATATTAATTAATTCTTTCTTTTTTAAATAATAGCTTAATGCTTTTTTTGAATCTAGTTTGGCTTTTGTAGTTGCACCATGAAGAGCATAATAAAAATTATGTTTTGAGTCTATGATATTCATAAGTTTATGAGTGAGTCCTAAACTTCCAATTATTAAGTCAATAGAGCCTAAACTTTTTAAACTTATATCTAATTTCTTTGAAAAATATAAATTTGTAAAATAGGTAGGGTAACTACTTTTTTTATAATTTAAACAAATTATTTTTATTTTTGGATCATAGAGTATTTCGAATACATTTCTCATCACGATGATAGTTACTTTATATTCATGCTCAATAAACATTTTTGCTAAACGAACATTTGTTTGTTCTGCACCACCCCCAACAAGAGAATCTATGATGAGTACAATATGTTTCATTGTAATAATTCCAGATACTCTTTTTGTTCTCGTTGTAATGCAAATATCTCTAATGCTTTATCATGATTTGAAATTGCTTTTTGCTTTTCTTCTTTGATATTTTTAGTTACAGATAAAAGAGTTTTACTTAAATCCTGAATAGTGTTTTTTTCTGTTAAATGGATATGAAATCCTAACTCTTTAAACTCAGGAGAAGAGGTGTCATTATAAATAATAGGAATGAGACCAAATCCAAGTGATTCGATAATAGCATTGCTCATACCTTCACCTAAACTAGGAAATATAAAAATATCACTTTCTTGAAGATGTTTTTTAACTTCACTAGTATATCCCACAAATTCAATGCTTGATTTATAGTTACTTCTTCCAATATATTGTAACATTTCATTGTAATAATTTTTATCTTGTATATCCCCTAAAAATTTGAGTGTAAAATGAATATTATTTTTATGCAATACTTCACAAGCTTTTATTGCATGAAATTGTCCTTTTCCAGGATGGATTCTCCCTACATGTATAAGTTGTATAGTTTCATTATACTCTTTATAAGATACATTGGCATCTAATTTTAATGATGAATATATTCTCAAAACTTTTGCTTTTTCAGGGATAGGTAAAATATCAATAATATTTTGCTTCATATACTCACAGTTACCAACGAAATAATTTACATTTGAGTAAAGTAATTTATGTATAATATCTTTTTTAGAAGTTGTTTTTTTAGAACCTTGCCTTATGATAAAGTTTATATTTAACCCAAGTGTTGCAAAATATAAAGATTTCATCTCTGAAGCACCTAAAAAAATAATATTTTTAATTCTATTATCTTTTAATATCTTACGTAGACTTTGTATTAAACTAAAACTAAAATTACTAGAAAATATCACTTCATGTATTTTTATTGGAAAGTTATCAAAGTGCTCTTTTTTATTAATAATATAACTATTGCTTCTTGCTATAAAATGAGTCTCACTTTTTGTACTTAAAAGTCTAGCGAGTTTTACGGAAGCTAGTTCCATTCCGCCGTTTACTCTTGACAAACATATAATCGCAGTTTTTTCTTTCATACATAACCTTTAAAAGCCAATTATATCGAATTTAAATTAAACTTATTATATAATAAATTATATTTAAAAAGAAGGCTTAGAAATTTTGAAAATCACTGCTAATATAATTACATTAAATGAAGAAAAGAATATAGAAGAAGTTATTAAATCAGTGCAAACTGTTTGTGATGAAGTTTTGGTTGTAGATTCATTGAGTTCTGACAGAACATGTGAAATAGCTGAAAAACTTGGAGCTAAAGTTATAATTCAAGAGTATCTAGGTGATGGTCCACAAAAAGCGTTTGGGGAACAATATGCTTCAAATGATTGGATATTAAGTATTGATGCAGATGAGCGGCTTGACTTAAATGCAATTGAAGAGATTAAGAAACTCGATTTAGAAAATACATCAAATGATGGATTTTCATTTGCGAGAAAAACATACGTAGGGGATAATTTCATAAAACTTTGGTACCCGGATAGAGTAACAAGACTTTATAATAAAAAAAAATGTGGATATTCAAAACAACAAGGTCATGCAAAAGTTGAAGCCAAAAATATTTGTGATTTAAAGGCTGATATGTTACATTATTCTTATGAAGATTATGTACAGATGATACGAACTACTGAAAAATTTATCAAAAGAGGTGCTAATATTTCTTACTCTGAAGGGAAAAGAGCTTCATCTTTTGATCCTTTTATTCACGGAGTAGGGGCACTTTTTAAAGCTTTGGTTTTAAAAGGTGGAGCTTTTCATGGAGTGAACGGTTGGAATGTAGCTGTGATATCTGCTTTTAGCTCGTATATGAAATATGCATTAATGCTAGAGATGCAAAAAAATGAGAACTAAAAAAATACTAGAGATTTGTCTCTCTCCTGACTTGGGTGGTTTAGAACTCTATATGAGTCGTTGTGCAGTGGAATTAGCAAAACATTTTGAAGTTTCTTGTGTAGTTGCTAGTAGATCTAAATTAAAAGATTTTATTCAAGATGTTACGAAGTTTGAATTGAAAAGGAACAGTAGTTTTTCACTAACAACATCTTTTAAATTATCTAAGATTATTGATGAGAAGGGTATTGATATTGTGCATTTACATTGGACAAAAGATATCCCTATTGTTGTTTTGGCAAAAATATTTTCTAAAAGAAAACCTAAAATTGTCCAAACTCGACATATGACCATGACTCGATTTAAAGATGATTTTTATCATAAGTTTTTATATAAAAATATAGACACAATTATTTGTGTAACAAAAGCGTTAGAAGAACAAATAGATAAATTTATTCCTGAAAAAATTCGACCTACCACAAAGCTTTTATATTTAGGAGCTAATGAACCGCAACTTCTTAATAGTGAGCATCTTGAAAAGTTTAAAAATGAACTAGCAGGAGACAGTGCTTTTATGATAGGCTTAATAGGTCGTATTAATGAATTTAAAGGACAATATCTCCTTATAGAAGCTATGAGATTACTTAAAAAACAAAACTTAAATATGAAAGCATATATTATAGGTCATGCTATGAGTGAAGAGTACCTTCAAGAGTTAAAGGAAAGGGTCCTTCAATATGAACTTACAAATAATGTGTATTTTGTAGGTTTTACTAAAGAACCTGCGAAATTTATGCAAGCTTGTGATGTGGTACTAATGACTTCTAAAAATGAAACTTTTGGATTAGTGACAATAGAAGCTATGAAAAATGGTACAGCAGTAATTGGATCAAATGCTGGTGGGGTATTAGAAATTATAGATGATAAAGAAAATGGCTTATTATTTGAAAATGAAGATTATGAAGATTTGGCTTTAAAAATAAAAATACTGTATAATGATAAAGAATTAAGAAAAAAACTTGCAATAAATGGACAAAAGAAAGCGAATGAATGCTTTGACAGTGAAAAGCAATTTGAAAAATTAGCTGACTTTTTTGATAATTTAATTAAAAAGTAAATTTAAGGCTTTCTCTTGTACAGTTTTTAAGTCTATATTTTTTATATTTGATTCTTTTCCTTCTGGTGTAACGGCAATTGCAGTGTCACTTTTAGAGCCCCATTCTACATATTTCATTGGGTTATTCCAAAAAATAGCAATAGTTGGTACATTGAGTCCTGATGCAATATGAACAAAACTAGTATCAGGGGTAATAAGTAAATCAACCTCATTTAAAATTTCAGCTGCTTCATAGATTGTTTTTGTTTGATAAGGCAACTCCATATTATTTAAATTATTTTCATTAATCATATTTTTAAAATAATCAAATTTATTTGGTAAACAAAAAGGAATAATTTTAATATCTGTATCTTTTAAGAGCTGACATAATGTAATAATTTGCTTTGTATTTAATGTTCTTGAAGGACTTGAGCCTTCTGTATTTAAAGCAATTAATTTATATTTTTTTAAGAGTGCTAATTTTTCTTGAATTTGTGTATTTTTTTTATTAGGAAGAAAAAATTCCATTTTATTACTAAAAGAATGTATGTTTAACAAAGTAAGAATTTTTAGTCTTTTATCTACAATATGTAGTAGTATATTTGAATCATAAGTTTTAAAATAGTAGCTTAGCTGACTTCTATCAAAACCATATCTTTTACTCGTATCAGATGAAGAAATGGCAAATTTTGGATTTATTATCATTGTATATAGTGTTCTATGTAGTCTAATAACTGTATCATCAATAACTAAATCATAATTATTGTTTCTCATTTTAATAATTTCAAACCAACTTTTAAACCATTGACGTTTTTTATATTTTAAGTATACGTTATTTACATAAGGAACGTATTTGTACATAAAGTGATTATTAAGTGATGCATAAATATCAATTTTTGCTTGTGGAAAATTTTTCTTTAATTCTCGTAGTAAAGGATAGCTACAGACTGCATCTCCAATCCCACCATCTCGTATCATGAGTATTTTATTTATCTTTTCGTTTGACAAAGTAGTTGTATAGTTTCTTTTTGCAAGTTTTTTGAAAATAAAGTTTTTAAATCTTTGTTTAAAATTCATAGTATTTATTAATTCTTTCTCAATTTTCTAGCATTATATTATATAATCTCTATTTTTATTATTAAGAGATAAAATGTAACTCATTGGATACAATATTCAGTGGTAGATAATATTATTTAGATATAATTGTAAATTGAGGAATGAAATGATAATATTAAGTGATAATTTAATTATTAATAAAGGTACTAATAGAATTTGTTATAAATATCCTAATAAAAAATCAAGATGTTTAAAAGTTGATATAAAAGATAAGAAAGAAACATTACGTGAAATAAAATACTATAAGAGACTTATTAAAAAAAAGATACCATTTACTATGCTTTCTAAGTATTATGGTCAAGAACTAACAAACTATGGAAATGCAGAAGTTTTTGAGTTGATTAGAAATGAAGATGGAACTATCTCTGAAGAAATTGATAAGTTTTTACTTAGAGTGGATATTACAGTAAATGATATAGAAAATTTATTAAAACTTCTTCCTTCGTTAAAAGAATTTCTCTTTAGTAATAAAATATATGTAAAAGATTTAAATACGGTCAACATTTTATACCAATTATTAGAAGATAATCAAAGTAGATTAGTAATTATCGATGGTTTATCTCATGGGAATTATAACCCATTATTTTATAATTGTGATTTTTTCATATTAAAAAAAATTAAGCACAGTTGGAATTTATTTATAGCAAATTTAAAAAAATATACTATAATAAATGAAAATAGATATCTCAAAAAATATTTGTCTTAGTTTTCAGATATTACATTGAACTTATAAAAGAGGAAATTTTGAGTATAAAATTTAAATTAAATAGTAATTATAACAACGTAGAAGAGTTTTTGCTAAATATTAAAACATATTTTAGTAATAATTCAAATACGATACATAAAGCAAGAAATGAATTAAAAGTTATAGAGTATGAAAATATAAATACTGTAGTAAAAGCATTTAAAATACCTAATAAACTGAATCAAATTGTATATGCTTATTTTCGTGATTCAAAAGCAAGAAAGTCATATAATAATGCTATGAAACTCATATCACTTGGTATTAATACTCCAACACCTATTGGGTTTATAGAGTTTTATAAAATGGGTTTATTTAAAGAAAGTTTTTTTGTTAGTGAAAAGTTGAGTTATGAATTTACAATTCGGGAACCACTTCGAAATAAAGAGTTGCCAAATAGAGATAAAATATTAAAAAGTTTCGTTGCGTTTACTTACGATTTACATAAAAAGAATGTTTTTCATAAGGATTATTCTGCAGGTAACATTTTGGTTGTAGATAATGACAATAATTTTACATTTAGCATTGTGGATATCAATCGAATGGAATTTAAATCTATGAGTATAGAAGAGGGACTTGATAACTTTGCTAAATTATGGCTTGATGAAGATAGTTTAGTCCTTATTGCAAAGGAGTATGCAAAACTTTCAAATACTGATGAAAAAGAGGCTATTTCTATTTTAAGAAAATGTGATAAAAAATTGAAAGATTTTGTAGAGTTCAAAAGGAATATTCGAGGTAGAAAATAATGAATTTACTTATTTCAAGACATGATAAAATAGGGGATTTTATTTTATCTTTGCCTATGATAAAAATAGCTAAAGAACAGCTAATAAATACAAAAATCATTGTGCTCGTATCAAAAGTAAATTATGAATTTGCACAAAGTTTGGATTTTGTTGATGATGTAATTTTATATGATAATACGATTTTCACACTTGCTAAAAAAATTAAAGAAAAAAACATAGATGTAAGTATTAGTGCATTTACAGACACAAAACTGGCTATTGCACTTTTATTTGCAGGTGTCAAAAAACGTTATTCTCCAGCGACTAAACTAGCACAAATATTTTCTAACTATAGAATTGAGCAAAGACGAAGTCAAGTAAAAATGAAAGAGTTTGAATATAATATAGAACTATTAAAAGCTTTTGAACCAAATATTAAAAGCAGTTTTAAAAAACCATTGCTTGTATTTACTGAGCAGGAGAAACAAGAACAACTTAACTTATTTAAGAAGCAGTTTCATATTACTAAAGATTTTCGTTATATAGTATTTCACCCTGGATTTGGAGGAAGTAGTGATGGAAATCTTACCCTAGATGATTATATAAAATTAGCAAAAAGTATCTCAGATAAGGCTGATATAAAAATTGTTTTTACTTTTGGACCAGATGATGCTAAAGGCAAAGAGTATATTATAAAACATATTGATTTTGATGCTATTTTATTTGACTCTACCTTATTACTCAATGATTTCTGTAAACTTTTAAGTAATTTTGAAATTTTTGTTAGCACTTCAACTGGTCCTATGCATTTAGCTGGAGCTGTAAATATAAAAACTATCTCATTTTTCGGTGACACTTTATTTGCAAGTGATAAAAGATGGGCAACAATTAGTGAAGAAAAAAAACAAAATAATTTTATGATTCCCGAACACTATACAAAAGAGTTATATCATAAAATTGAAATGAAGCTAAATAGTACAATTGAAGGACATAAATGTCACAAATAATTTTAGAAGATAAAGATTTGATTGCTAAAGGTGGAGAACGAGCTTGCTATATTGATCCTAGAGACAATTCAAAGGTTATTAAGGTTTTGTATATTAAAAGTGAAGATAATCGTCAAAATGAGTTAGAATATATCTATATGAAACATTTAGATAAAAAAAAGAAAGATTTGTCTGCAGTGACTAAATGTTATGGGTATGTTAATACTAATAAAGGAAAAGGTTTAGTTTTTGATAGAGTACTTGATTATGATTTACAAACCTCAAAGTCACTTCGCTACTATATGGTGAATAAACTTATTGATCTTAAGACGCAAGAAAAACTTCTATTAGAATTGAAAAAATATTTGGAGCAAAATGGTATACTGTTTGTTGATACAAGCCTGACTAATATTTTTTGTCAAAAACTTACTGACTCTAATTATAAACTTATCATTGTTGATGGACTTGGTGCAAAAAGAATTGGAATAAAGTTTTGGCTTTATCAGCACTGTAAATTATATGCTATGTATAAAATTAAAAGACAATGGTCAAAATTAACACAAATGTATAATAAAGATATAATCAGAATAAAATTAGGAAAACATCCTATAATCAGACTATAAAAGGATATTTTATTGAAACAATTTATTAGACAGTATTTCCCATATTATAAAAACTATAAAAAACAATTTATTTTTGCAATTATTGGTATGTTAATGGTTGCAGCTGGGACAAGTGGTACTGCTTATGTTATCAAGCCAGTTTTAGATGAGATTTTTATTAATAAAGATAAAGAGATGCTACAGTTATTACCACTAGCGGTAATATTCTTATATTCGCTAAAAGGTTTTGGTCGATATATACAAACATATTATGTAGCGTATATTGGTTCTGATATTATTAGAATTATTAGAGATAATTTTTTGTCTCATATTTTAACACAAAACTTAAAGTTTTTTAACAGAAAACATGGTGGAGAATTAGTAAGTAGAGTAACAAATGATATCAACTCTATCCAAAGTGGAGTTTCTTCTCATATAGCTACAATTTTATTAGAGTCTTTTACTGTAATTGCTTTAATGGGTGTAGTTATCTACCAAAGTCCAAAATTGGCATTTTATGGTTTGATAGTACTTCCTTTGATTATTTATCCACTTTCACGGTTAGCGAAGAAAATGAAAAAGTTATCGCATAAAACGCAAAAAAAGATATCTTCTTTAACTTCTATATTGAATGAAATTTTTAATAATATAGAGCTAATCATTGCTAATAATTCTCAAAAATCAAGAACTAAAGGATTTCAGGAGACAAACAAAGAGTACTTTCATCTCAATCTAAAAGGTGTAAAAACAAATGCTTTAGTCTCTCCTCTTATGGAAATAATAGGTGCGATTGCTGCTGCGGTTGTTATTATGTTAGGTGGTATGGAAGTAATCAATGGAGATTTGAGTGTAGGTGAATTTTTCTCATTTATGACAGCATTATTTATGTTGTATACGCCGATAAAAAAACTATCGAGTGTATATAACTCCTTTCAAAAGTCAATTGCTGCAAATGAAAGAATAAATGATATCTTTGATACTTCTAGTGATATTAAAGGTGGAGAATCTACATTAAATACGCAAATTGAAAATATAAAATTTGATAACATCTCATTAAAATATGATGAAAATATAGCTTTAAAAAATATCAATGTTACTATTTTAAAAGGTGAAAAAGTTGCGTTGGTTGGAGATAGTGGTGGTGGTAAAAGTTCTTTAGTAAATTTATTATTACGATTTTATGATCCATTTAAGGGTGCAATTAATTTTAATGACAGAAATATCAATGAATATACGCTAGAAAGTTTAAGAAACTCTATTTCAATAGTAACTCAAAGAGTATATATTTTTAATGACACAATTGCAAACAATATTGCATTAGGAAATGATATTGATGAAGAAAGAGTAAAATATGTTTTAAAACAAGCTCATGCTTTGGATTTTGTAGAAAATTTATCCGATGGTATTTATACACAACTTGATGAATTTGGCACAAATTTAAGTGGTGGTCAAAGACAAAGAATTGCAATAGCTAGAGCACTTTATAAAGACCCACAAATATTGATTTTTGATGAAGCAACAAGTGCATTAGATAATGAATCTGAATCGATTATTACAAAAGTTTTAGATGAAGTGAGTCAAAATAGAATTACGTTTGTTATTGCTCATAGATTAAGTACAATCCAAAACTCTAATAAAATTTTACTATTTAAAGATGGTGAAATTATAGCAAATGGTACAGAAGAAGAATTATTAAGTAGTTGTGATGAATATAAAAGATTAAAACTACTTTCAACAAAATAAATTAATGGAGATAATAAAATGACAAAACATACAGATATAGATTTTAATAATAAAACAATTTTAATAACAGGAGCTGCTGGATTTATTGGTAGTAGCTTATCATTTTATTTTCAAGAACATTATCCTGATGCAACTATTGTTGCTTTTGATATGTTTAGAAGTGGGGAAACATTTTCAAATGGAAACCTTAAAAGCTTTGGACATTTTAAAAACTTACTTGGTTTTAACGGTGTAGTAATCAGTGGTGATATTAATGATAAAGTAGCTTTAAAAGATTTAGAAGAATCATATAAATTTGACTATATTTTTCATCAAGC
>Ga0193954_1000473_pt1 | contig 23300 bp, 21 predicted proteins | sample BB_5_MG_FD_140340 | JGI IMG/M metagenome (GOLD analysis project Ga0193954, IMG submission 140340) | Microbial mat bacterial communities from the Broadkill River, Lewes, Delaware, United States - BB_5_MG | ecosystem: Environmental > Aquatic > Freshwater > River > Microbial mats | place: USA...
CGCCACGGTGCTCAATGGAATGCACAGACCTATCGCGCCGAGGCGGTGGTGCAACTTCGCTATTTGGATCTCGTGCTTCGAGAAAAGCCGGACCCCAAGCCGGATGCGGAGGCCCTCGCCGCAGTGCTCGCGCGGGAGGCTGAAAACGACATCGAGCGGGCCTTGCCGCTGAGCGAGGATGTCGAACGCTTGCTTAATCGCTGCCGGTTTTTACATACCCACATGCCGCAGCTTGAGTTGCCTGAGGTGGGTCCCGAGATCCGTGTGGAGCTGCTGCCGGAACTATGCATGGGCAAGCGCAGCTTCGCCGACCTCAACAAGATCAACCTCGCCGCCTACTTGCAAGACAGGCTGCCGAGTGCGCTGCGGACGGCGCTCTCCAAACATGCCCCGGCCTCTGTGAGCATCCCCAGTGGACGTCAAGCTAAGCTGCGCTATGAGGCCGATGGTCCCCCGGTGCTCTCGGTGCGTTTACAGGAGGTTTTTGGCTTGTACGATAGCCCCAAGGTGGCGGGCGGTCGGGTGCCGGTGAAGATGGAGCTGCTGGCCCCCAACCGGCGACCCGTGCAGGTGACCCAGGACCTGGCCAGCTTTTGGAAGAATACCTACGCCGAAGTGCGTAAGGAGCTGCGTAGGCGCTATCCCAAGCACCAGTGGCCCGAAGACCCGCAGGACGGCATCGCCACGAGTCGGGTACGCCCCCGGCGGCGTTGACCCCACTTGGCGTAGAATTTTGGCACGCTGCGGCATTCCAAGCGTTGCCCCCTCCGGCCTGCGATGTCATGGGCTTAGCCATGCATCCTTGGCATGATATCCCCGCGCGCGCCGACGGCTCCGACGCCATGAATGTGGTGGTCGAAGTCCCAAAGCTCGGTCGCGTGAAGTACGAGTTGGACAAAGCCTCCGGGCTGCTGCGCGTAGACCGCATCCTCTACAGCGCGGTGCACTACCCGGCGAATTATGGATTTGTACCCCGCACCTACTGCGACGATGGGGACCCGCTGGACGCCTTGGTCCTATCCAGTGAGCCCGTGGTCCCGATGGCCATTGTGCGCGCGCGGCCCATCGGGCTCATGCGTATGGCCGACGAGGGTGCCCAGGACGATAAGCTCATCGCGGTGCACGTCGATGACCCGGCCTTCAAGGGCTACACCGACCTGTCTCAGCTGCCCTCCCACGTCGGCCGCGAGATCCGTCGCTTCTTCTTGGACTACAAGGTGCTCGAGAAGAAGAACGTGGTGGTCGATGACCTGATGGGGCCGGATGCCGCTAAGGTTGTGCTGGAAGACGCGATTCGGTCCTACGATCGTGAAGAGGTTGGTCTCAAAGAGACGGATCTGGGGCGCTTGGCCCTGCAGAACCGAATTCGGCGCATGCTCGACGCGGAGAACGCCGAAGAGGGTGAGGATTCCGCAAACATCACTCAGGGTCTGCCCGTTATCGACTGAGCGGGGGCTCCTTGTCGGGCTGAATGCTCAGCAAGTTGACACCCTGCACGCTCCAGTTGCCCGGCTTGTCGATGTAGCGCTGGAGCATGTGCTCTAGCTCTTCGTCCACCACACGTTTGGCCAAAGGTGAGGCGTGGCGCACGTAGCGCTGCGTACCGCCCGGCGGAACGATGATCACACCCTGATGCGTAATGAGGTCGGGCGATGCGGCCCAATCCGCGCGCACCACATTGATGATGGTGCCGGCCGGAATCTGCTTGGCGCGCAAGAGGGCTTGCGCAGTCGGTAGGTACTTCAACGGGAAGACCCCCTGGGGCACCTTGTGCTCGGGTAGTACAAGGGCCTTGGCGATGTGGCGTCGCTGCCATCGCTTCTTGCTGAGATTGAACTTGATGGTGCGGGTCTGGTCGCCGCCCACCTCAGCCGTTATGTCTTTGAGCCAACCCTCTTTCACCAAGCCCGGAATCCACTGGCTGGTCATAAGGTGTCGACGGTCGTTGAAGGCTGTTTTGTTGTCGATGTAGCGGATCTTGTCCAGCAGCCGGGCCGCGCCCTCGGGATGGTCGTGGCGGGTCAGGGCGATGACGGTTTCCACTAGGGTGGTGCAGTCGAAGGCGTCTAGGCGAAAGCGGGGATCCGGGTCGGAGGTGCCTTGGCCTTCTCCCAACGCGCCGAGCAGGTAGGGGGCGCCGAGAAGGCCGCGGCTGACCCGCTCTACGCGCGCCGAAAGGGGGCCGGGTTGCGCATGTCGCGCCTCTAGCTCGGCGATCAAGAGCGGCTCGGGGATGAGGTTGAAGTAGTTCTTAGCGGGGCGGGGCGGGGCCTGCGCCTTGGTCTGAGCCACCGTTGAGGTCACAATGCCTAGAGCCCGCGCGATGATGCGGGGAAGGCGCTTCTTCTTGGGCGTGGTCTTGGTCTCGGGGGCCTGAGGTGGGGCCGCGGCCGTCGCCACGCTGGCGACGCTGAGGCTCAGCGCGACAAGACATAGGGCCCAAGCGTTGCGCACCGCGTGGTCTTAGCCCGAGGGTCGCCCGTTTTTCGAGTCTTGGGCCTCGTTTTCTAGCAAATGGCGCCGCCCCTTGGGGTGACCCTGGAGGCATGCGGTATTTGCGATGGCTGGTGCTCGGCCTGCTCCTTTGTCCCGGCGGCGTTTTCGCGGCGGATATGCGGTGCGAGGGCCGCCTCGTGGGGGTTGGAGACACCGTGGTGGAACTGCGGGCCAAGTGTGGGGCGCCCGCGTTTCGGCGTAGCCAGCCTCGATTGTCCGCGGTGGGCACGCCCGATGACCTCAGCTATGTGCGCGAGCAGGTGGAGATTTGGACCTACCCGAACCAGCCCAATGGCCTGGGCCGCGTGGTCACGGTGCGCCGCGGCCGGGTCGCATCGATCGAGACCCTGGGCAAGCTCGCCCTAAACCGCAACCCAGCCTGCGCTCGACGCAGTTTCAGCAAGGGCACGCGGGTGGGCACCGTACGTCTGAGCTGCGGTGCGCCGATGGATAGGGCGGTCTGGGAGGAACAACGGGTGGTGCGCACTCGCTCAGGCCATGAAGTACGCAGGTTGGTGGTGCACGAGACCTGGACCTACGACCCGGGCCCGGGGCGTCTCATTCGAATCATTCACTTCGAAAACGGCCGCCTCACTCGCACGGAGACCGGCCATCGTTCGCCAAGCTAGCGCACCTAGAATGAGGAGCCAGGCTCCTGAAGGAATGCAAGCTCTTCTGCGGTGCTGGTTCGGCCCAAGATCTCGTTTCGGTGAGGAAAGCGACCGAAACGCTCGACGATGACCGCGTGCTGTTTGGCATAGTCCCAGGTGCGCTCTGCATCGGCCTTGAACCCGGGGGTCGCGTGTCGCATGGCTTGCGCGAATAGCCGCACGCACAGGCGCTGTAGCGCGACGTTCTCTGCGTGCATCAGCGGCATGTAGAGGAAGGGCCGCTCAACCTCCGTCAGCGCAAGGTGTGTTTCACCATCGAGGGCCTGCAGCACGAGGTCCTGAGCGTCGGCGTCATGGGCGTACATTGCCGGGCTGTCCCGGTGCATGTTGCGAGACAGTTGATCGAATAGAAGTATGTGCGCGAGCAGCCCGCGGGGGCTCTCGTTCCAGGCGCTGCACTCACCGCGCGCCGCAGCCTCAAGCGTAGGCCCGAAGCGCTCGCGGATCTCCGCATCCAGAGCCTCACCCTTTCCCCACCATATCTGTGGTTGAGGTTTGGGGTAGTCGGGGGCGCTGAAGTCACCGAACCAGTAACTGAGGATGTCTTCGGGGGTCGCGAGGCTCATGCAAGGACCTTAGTGAGGTCCCTCTCGCTCCACAACCCTTGTCCGGCTGCGGACTCAGCGCAGGTTGGTGAGGGCCTGGGTATCGAGCAGCTCCTTCACGGTGCGAATGAGCACGCGATGGCTGAAGGGCTTGTTCAAGAAGCGCTCTCGCTTGGGGTCGAGGTCACTGAGGCTACCGGCGGTATAACCAGATATGTACAGCACGGGCAGCTTGGGGTGCAGTTGCATCAGCTTAGTGGCCAATTCGGCGCCGCTCATTCCTGGCATCACCATGTCCGTGATCAATACCTGCGGCATCTCTGCGGGCGCCTTGAGTGTCTCTAACGCCTCCGTGGGGTCCTCAAAGTCTACGACCCGAAAACCGGCGCGTGACAGAACACGACAAGTCGCCTTGCGAACGTGAGGGTCATCATCCACGTAGGCGATGAGCGCCTCGTTGCCCTCCACGGTGGCCTCTTCGAGGTCTACCGTGGCCGGGTCCTCGTCGCGATCTACGAGCGCGGGCAGGAGCACGTCGAAGCGGCTACCTGCACCAGGCTGACTTTGAACGTCAATATGCCCCTTGGCCTGAGTCACGATGCCGTAGACGCCGGATAGCCCCAGTCCGGTGCCTTTTCCCACACCCTTGGTTGTGAAGAAGGGGTCGAAGATACGGCCGCGCACCTCGTCGGTCATGCCGATGCCCTCGTCCTCGACGCGCAGCCGAACGAAGGCCGCCTCGGCATCGATCGTGGCGTACTCATCCCGTATGGCCTGCGCGCTGAGCAGCGCGGTGCTGACCCGCACCGTGCCGCCGTCGGGCATCGCGGCGATGGCGTTGATCACAAGGTTCACGACCATCTGCTCCAGCTGAGTGGGGTCCGCTTCAACGCAGGCTGGATTGTCGGTGAGCTCAAACTCGACGCGAACGAGCGGGCTCAAACCTCGGACGAGGAGGGCGTGGATGTCTCGAATACTATGGCTCAGGTTGAGGACCCGAGTATGGGTGGCCTGCCGCCGGCCATAGGTGAGCAGCTGACGCGTCACCTTGGAGGTGCGTTTGGCGCTGACCAGGACCTCGGCGATCAACTCACTAACCTCATCAACGTCGCCACCCTCTTCGAGCAGGTCATGAACGAGCTCCGCATAGCCCTGCACCGCCGTGAGCATGTTGTTCACGTCATGGGCGACGCCGCCGGCGAGCACCCCGATGGCTTCTACCCTCTGACTATGAAGCAGCTCTTCTCGTAGGCGGTGTTGCTCGGCCTGGGACTTGAGCAGGGGGCTGACATCCACCATGGTTGTGAGCCTCATGCTCGCTCCGCCCATGCCGGGAAATGGGTGCGATGTCACCCGGGCCTCGAACTTGCTGCCGTCAGAGCGCTTGCAGAGCATGACCTCGTCGAGTGCGCGCTGTGGGTTGTGTGCGGTGGGTGGAGGGCCCTCGCCGTGGCGTCCGAGCACGTCGTCCAGGCCGCAGCCCAGCAGCGACGGCTCAGGTTGCTTGAGCATGTCACAGACTGCGGGGTTCACTCCGGTGATCACGCCCTCCTGGTCGGTGAGTATGAAACCGTTGACCGAACTTTCGAATACGCGACGATAGTGGGCCTCGCGCTCACCGAGCGCCACCTCCGCGAGCTGACGCTGGCTGATCTCCGCGTTTAAGGCCAAGTTCCGCGCGTTGATCTCCCGGGTGCGCCACCGGTGGCTGGCCCAACCCAGCAGGAGCAGCAGGATACCAAAGCTAGCCTGGACGGCGCCCCGTTCATAAAGATGCGGCTCGACCAAGAAGCAGGCCTGTGCGGGCTGTCCCGGCACATTATTCTCATTGTTGGCCCGTACGACGATGCAGTACTCCCCGGGGCCAAGGTTGTCATAGTGGGCCGAGCGCCGCGCTCCGGCCTTGGTCCAAACTGGGTCGATCCCGAGCAGTTGATACTCGAATGAAACTAAGTTGGGGCTGCGCAGCGCTGCGGCCGTGAAGAAGACGTCGAGCCGGGCGCGACCTGGTGGGATAACGGCGGTATTGGCTCGGGTAATCTCGGCGCCATTAACGCGCACGGACTCCAGGATAGTATTCGGTCGAACCGGGTTGGCTTCTAACTCCTCGACTCGGACCTCCACCACCCCGTCCACGGTGGCAAAGGCCAGGGTGCCCCGCTCCATGTATGCGGCTACACCAGGGCTTGCGCCCATGCCCTCACCGGTGGGTAGGGGGTGAGCGCTCAGCGCCGAGCTATCGCCCTGTATTACGGCGCGCAACTCGGGTTGCTCAATGACAAAGACGCCCTGGTTGGAGTTTGCCCAAAGGCTGCCCTGCGAATCGAAGATGAGGGCAGAGATGAAGTTGTCTATGAGTCCGTTCTTGCGCGTGAGGTGAGTGACTCGGCCGGGGCTGAGCCGGGCGATGCCTCCGCCATAGGACCCGAGCCAGACTTCATCCCCGGAGATAGGGATAATGGCCCGGACCTGCCCACTCGGCACCCCGTCGGCTTCGCTCAGTATTTCGATCTTGGTGCCTTGAATCTTGAGGACTCGGCCGTAGAGTCCGGCCCACAGGTTGCCCAGATCGTCCTCCACGAGGCTGCTGACGGAGCGCTTGGGCCTAAATATCAACTCGGGTGTCTGACCCTGCCTCACGCGCCAAAGTCCCGAGTTGGAGCCCACAAAGGTGATCCCAGCGCGGGTCGTCAGCAGGGCGGTGATGTTACCGAGTTCGCCGTCGCCCGTGACCTGCCGCAGGCCCTCTTGTGTGCGGTGAAAGAGCCTGCGTGCGCCAAACCACAAGCCGCCCTCCTGGTCCAAAGCGAGGGCGCCCGGGCAGTCGATGTCCTCATAGATGATGTCGAGCTTGCCGTCTGAACCCAGGTGGGCCACCTGGCAATCGCGGGCGACATAGTACCCACCTTCCCCGTCTCCGAGCAGGCCTCGGCAAGGTTGAGGCGCCAGATCATAGTCTGACGTGACTTCCGAGAAAGGCTGTGGAGTGAGGCGATGAAGGCCATCTCCGTCGGTTCCGACCCAGATATTATTCTCGCGGTCCGCAAAGAGGCTACGGATAGGTCTATCGAAGCGCATGACTTCGATGGCTCCGGGCTCCAGAGGCCTCGAAGGCGATTGCAGGACTTGGGCCCGAGCACCGAGCCGGTACAGGCGGGGGCCCACCGAGAACCACAGCGCCCCGCCCGGACCATGTATGGGGCCTGCGTGTAACCAATGACGGTCCTCATATTGAGCGACCGGGTAGGCGCGCTGTCCATCCCATAGACTGAGGTCATCGGGGCCGAGTCGCCAGTGGCGGTCATCTTCATCGACGAGCACCTGATAGGCCTCGTCCAACGACACCCCCGGCCGCGCTGGCAGGTGGGTGGTCGCGAACTCATTGTAGACGTAGACACCCTTGTCTCCATCGGAGCCGAGACCGTGGGCGCGCGCCTGCATGACCTTGCGCAGCTCGCCATCCGCCGCGAGCACGAATACACCCTCGCTGGTCGCCATCCACAGCTCATCTGCAGATCGATGGAGGTCAAAGACCTTCGCGCCTTCGAGGTCATGCGTGTAGCTATCCTGCATGCCTTTGGCGGGCGCACGCAGAGCGATGCCTGCGTCCTCAAAGCCCATCCAGATCGAGTCATCCGCGGCCAGCGTGAGCGCCAAGACCCTCGGGCTAGGCAGTCCCCAGGTCTGGTCGAAGATCTCGAAGTGCACCCCGTCGAACCTTGCCAGCCCGCCGAAGGTGGCTAACCATAAGTAGCCATCTTCAGACTGCACGATGTCATTGACGGAGTTCTGTGGCAGGCCGTCTTGCATCGACCACCGGCGGTGGGAGTGCGAGGTGAGCTCCGGCGCTTCTGTGAGCAGTAGGGGCTGCGCGGAAGCGCCCGGTGATGTGAGGATCGAAAAAAGCAGGGCGAGCAGCGCGGCCGGCCGTGATGTAGCCCTTCGGGCCTGCGGAGGGCAGACCCATCCGTGCTGTCGTGGTGCCTGCAACCCGGTGAACGTTAGGTGTGCGCGTCAATCGGGCGCAAGAACGAGGCCCGTTTGTTGTTTCAGTGTCATCCGCACGTGACTTCCGATATCCAGTTTGGCGTATGTGGATACATAGCTGCAATGCTGCGGTCGCGGAGCACCGCGCGAATTCTCCCAGTGGGCGTACAGATCACGGCGCCTCATGGGCCCTTGTGCGCGGTGTGCGTACCGTCTGCGCCGTTGAGTCTAGGGGATCCGAACCGCTCCCAAGAACTGACCGGCTCCCCGGCTGGCACACGCTTCGGAGAGGACCTCTCCGCCCTTAACCATGGTGCGGCCGTTGACCATCACGAGCGGCACGGCCTCTGGGTTGCGGCGCACCAGCCGCACGTAGTTGCCAAGCTGCGGGATAGGCTCTTCGTGCATTTCGTCCAGGCGATCGTCCAGCTTTTGAGGATCCACCATGACGAGGTCTGCACGGCTGCCCTCCTTCAGAATGCCCGCGTCGATTTGGTACCAATCGGCGAGCTCTTGCGTGAGCTTGTGCACCAGCTTTTCCACTGGCATTACGCTGGCACCTCGCTGCTGTCGCTCGTGCACAAAACGAAGCGCGCGCAGAGGAAAGTTGTAGAAAGCCATGTTGCGAAGATGGGCCCCGGCGTCGGAAAAGCCCAGCAGGTTGCAGTCGCTGTCCATGAGTTGGGCGAGCGGCTCAGGACGGTCATTACCGGTGACTGTGTACCAGCGTAGCGCCTGGCCGTGCTCAACGAGAGAATCGAGAAAGGCGTCGGTTTCTGACTTGCCCTGGATCCGGCCGATTTCTTCGAATGTCTTACCCTCAAGCGTGCTGTCCGGACACTGCATGACCGTGGCCATCGAAAAGTTGCGATGGAAGACCTTCGGCAAAAATGGGTTACGCCAATCGCGGCGGAACCATGAACGATAGGCCGGGTCCGAGAAGAGCTCGCGACGCTCAGCCATGGTCCTGAGGTGCAGCCCGGCTGCACCGGCGCCAAACTCTTCAAAGACGACGTTTTCAAAGCCATCGGCCCATAGGTCAAAGGCGACGGGTAGGAACTGAAAACGAAAGCGGCCGCCGAAGATAGTATTGGTGGCCCACGCGAGGCGGCGCAGCGCCCGCCAGATGAGGCGATTGGAGCGAAGGTCCATGATGGATACGAGGCTGGTCTTCATGCTCCTACGCAGATGCAGCCCCGCGCTCATCGCGGCATAGATGAGCACCTCATACTTCGTCGATATATTCGGGATGACCTGAAGGTTAAGTTGCCGTTGTCGCACCGTGCGTACCATGCGCCGCAGCTCGCTCCAGGATGCATAGGTAGAGGGCAGGCAGCGGCTGCGGAAGCGGTCGCCGCCCATCTTATCCCAGTACAGGCCATTGAGAGACAGTCCCAGGAATCCTGCGTCGTAGCCCTCATGAATGATGGCCTCAATCTGGGTGAGTTCCGCTTGAGTCGGTTTGCTCTTGGCGCTCAGCGCGCGCTCCAAACCCATAACGTGGGCGCGCACCGCGGAATAACCCACAAAGGAGGCCACATTGGGTCCCAGGGGCAGGCTGTTGAGGTGCTCGACGTACTCGCGGTGCGTTTGCCAGGTCTTCTTCGAGCGCATGAGCGGGAGCAGGTGCTCGTAGGGGATGGCTTCGACGCGCGTGAACATGTCGGCAATGTCGGTGGGGTCGCCGACGGCTGCGCTCAGCGAGCAGCTGCCCATGAAGACGGTGGTGACGCCATGTCGCAGTGACTCGTCGAGGCTGGGGTTGGCTTCGATCTCAGCGTCGTAATGGGTGTGGATGTCGATAAAGCCCGGCATGACCCACCGGCCTTGGGCGTCGATGACCTCGGTCTGGGGCCCAGGCGTCAGCGGCGAGTCGCTGAGGCTGTGCACACGCCCGTCGCGGATCAGCAGGTGCTGGGGGCACGCGGGGCTGCCGGTGCCATCAAAGAACAGCGCGTTCTTGATGAGGGTCTCGGGGTTCGGCATGGGCTCCTTGGGCGATCATAGCACCGTGTGCCGTGGGCTCTGAACCGAGGGTCTAGGGCCCCGTCGGTGAGGTCTGGGGCCCACGCTGGTCGCGGCGGGGCGGGGGCGAGCACACTGCGCAGCATGGGTCGTGCGGGGTGGCGGGCGCTGGTGATGATCGCGGTGACGGGGTGCGCGCCCGGGGCGGCCACGACCGGCGAGGGCCTCGACGCTACCGTGACCATCGAAGATGTTGGCTCGGTCGCCCAGGACTCTGGAGCGGGGCCAGAAGATGGCGGCGATTCCATCATGGATGCAGGCCATCTTGACGCGCACCAGGCCGACCTAGGCTGGGACTCGCCGATCGACGCCGGTCCGTCACCGACGCCAGACTCGGGCGAATCTGCGTCCGGATGTGGCCGATCCCCCGGAGCCAACGATCGTACCTGGACCATTCCGCACGACGGCCGAGATCGAACCTTTGAGGTGCATCTGCCCCCGGCCTACGATGCACAGGTCGCCACCCCCGTGGTGCTCGACTTGCATGGACGCGCGTTTACGGCTCAGGCCCAAAGTGAACTATCGGGCATGAACGTGGTGGCTGACCAAGAGGGCTTCATTGTGGTGCACCCCCAAGGCGTTGGACGCACATGGAATGGTGGAGTGTGCTGCGGCGAAGCCTCTCGGGATAATATCGATGATGTTGGATTCATAAATGCGGTGCTCGACAGACTTGAGCAAGAACTATGCATCGATACCCAGCGAGTGTACGCCACGGGCATGTCGAATGGTGCCTTCTTGGCCCACCGCCTTGCCTGCGAACTCTCTGAGCGGGTGGCCGCCATCGCCCCCGTCGCAGGGGTTATGGGGCTGGCCTCGTGCACACCATCTCGCCCCGTGCCGGTTCTGCACTTTCATGGCGATGCGGATCAGGTTGTTCGTTATGATGGCTACGCTGGGTACTTATCCGCCGCAGACTCCAGCGAAGGTTGGGCGCAGCGCAATGGGTGTGACGCCGCAAGCCAGCCTTCTTTCGCTCTCGATGATGTGCGCTGTGAGCAGTGGGGCTCATGCACGGGTGCCGCGACCGTGCAGCTGTGCACGGTGCAAGGCGGTGGGCATACGTGGCCCGGAGGCATGCCGCTGCCGCTGTTGGGGCATACCACCCAGACCATCTCTGCTTCGCAGATGGCCTGGAGCTTCTTTGAGGCGCACCCCTTGGTCGACAACTAGCCCTGGTATTGGGCGTCCGAGAAGCCAAGCATTGGGTAGAAGATGAACCCGAGGAAGGCGAGCCCAAGCCCGTAGCCCGTGCTCTTGCCGAAGCGTTCTGCGATCGCGATGCTGATGAGGATGGCGGCCACGAAGTTAGCGAGCGGGATGAAGAAGAGGATGACCCACCAGACGGGCTTTCCGCTGATCTGCACCAACACTACGATGTTGTAGATCGGCACGATGGAAGCCCAGCCTGGCTGTCCGGCCTTCACAAATACCTTCCATAAGGCCGCAATCATCACCGCCATGATGATGAGAGGCACGATCATTCCAACAATTCCGCCGCCGTTATCCATGTCAATCTCCCTTTAACCAGCGCGACGGAAGTGTCGCCCTTGCAGCAGTCTACGGCGGGTTTTCCGAGATCTACCCTCGCCCTCAGATTCCTCTGTGGCCAGCGCGGGGCGACTTCGGCGGTGGTTGACGGCGCTTTGGTTAACACGGACAGTGCGGGCATGCGACGACTCTTGCTGTGCCTTCCTCTCGCGCTGATCGCCTGTAAACCTTCTGCCCCGGTCGACTCTGCGCCCCCGGCTAAGGCTGCGCCCAAGCCGGCACCGGCCGCCAAGCCGGCACCGGCCGCCAAGCCTGCGCCCAAGCCGGCTGCCAAGTCGCCGCTCGCCGCCGGGGATCCAGCGCCGCAAGTGAGCTTGACACTTCAGGATGGAACGCAATTTGTCTTGTCGGAGCATCCCGAGGCGTTCGTCTTTGTCTATTTCTACCCCAAGGATGATACGCCGGGCTGTACGGTGGAGGCCCAGGGGCTCAGGGACAATTATGAAGCTCTGACCGGGGCCGGGGTCACGGTCATCGGCGTCTCCATGCAAGATGCGGCCTCCCACCAGGCCTTCATCGATGCCCATAAGCTGCCGTTCTCACTGGCCGTAGATGATGGAACCGTCGCCCAGGCCTTCGATGTGCCGGTGCGCGGAGAGTACGCGGCACGACACTCGTTTCTGCTGAAGGCGGGCAAGGTTGTGCAGGCCTGGCGCACCGTCGACCCGGCCAAACACGCGGCTGAGGTCCTTGGCGCGGCTAAGCGTTGATCACTTCGCGATAGACGGCGACCTGCTCGACGGCGGAGCGAGTCTGCCAGGAAAAGTCTGATAGTGCGCAGCTACGCAGCAAGCCACGTTGCGCGTCGGGGCCGGACTCATACCAGGTCAAGGCCTGATCTAGGGCCGTGCGCACATCCTCATCGAACTTGAAGCCATTTCCCTCGCCTCGCTTGGGGTCATAGGCTTGGATGCTCTCATCAAGCCCACCCACCGCGCGTACAATGGGGACTGTCAGGTAGCGCAGCGCGTACATCTGCGGCAGGCCGCACGGCTCAAAGAGCGAGGGCATCAAGAATAGGTCGCTGCCTCCGTAGATGCTGTGCTCCTTCTTGCCGCTAAAGGCCTCATCAAAGGCCACCATCTCTGGGTAGCGCTCGGCGAGGTCTTGCAGCTGGGCCGCGATCTTCTTGTCACCCTGTCCGCAGAGCACGAACTGGACCTTCTTGCCGGTCTCAGCGGCGTGCTCAATCGCCTTAATAACGTCTCCCCAGCCCTTCTGCTCGGCCAAACGAGCCACCACGCCAACTACAGGCACCTCGGGCTTGACGGGCAGACCAAAGCTCTCTTGAAGCGCCGCCTTGCAGGCAAGCTTTCCATCCAGGTCGTGAAATGAGTAGGGCGTGGGCAGCAGGGGGTCGGTCTGGGGGTCCCAAGCCTTGGTATCGATGCCATTGAGGTTGCCGTAGAGTTTGTCCTGGGCGTCCAGACCTCTCAGCACACCATGCATGCCCTCGCCCTGGGCCTCGGTGAGGATTTCGTCCTTATAGGCGCGGCTGACCGTGATCGCGGCATCGGACTTCGTGAGGCCCAGCTTCATGAGGCTGACGTCGCCAAAGAACTCTGCAGGCCCGCCTGCCGACATGAGGTTCATGTCCTTGAACATCATGCGCTGGGCCGCTTCGCCCCCGAAGCGGCCCTGGTAGGCGGCCCCCAGGTTGTGCACTGCCATCACAGTCTTGCTCTCGCCAAAGTAGGGGTCAGACTTTAGGTAGGCCGCCGCCGGGCCGGTGTGAGCGTCGTTGAGCTGCACGATATCGGGAGCCTGCTTGCCCAATACCTTCTTGATGACCTGGGGCACCGCAGCACTGAAGAAGTCGTAGCGCTCAGCCTCATCGCCATAGCCGCCATGTTCATCGCCGTAGATACCGTTCCTGTCGGCGGAGAAGTATTTGTCGTTTTCGACAAAGTAGTGGTCCACGCCATCCGCGTGGTCATGCAGCACACCAAAGGGCTCGGAGGCGACGGGGCTGTCAATATGCCCGCTGATCTTGGTCTGATCTAAAGTATCGCGATCGATGATCGTATGTCGGGGCGTCACCACGATCACGCGGTGCCCCATCTTAGCCAAGGCGCGGGGCAGCTCCTTCATCACGTTGCCGAGGCCGCCCGTGCCCGCGTAGGGGCGGGCCTCCATCGTCGCAAAGACGATGGTCATCTTCTCGCTGCTTTTGACCTTGGTGAGCGCGGTCTGAGCCGCCGCCCGCACATCCAAGTCCTTGGCGCGTGCGGCGAGGGTGCTGAGCTTGGCCGCCGCCCTCACATCACCGACCCGACCCAGCTGCTCAATGCAAGCTAGCCTCAGGTCTTTGGGCAGCTTGTTATCCACCAGGAGGGCCAGCAGGGCCGTCGTCTGACGTGCATTGCGGTCCTTCAGCGGCATGTCGGGCGGAGGCAGCGCCGCCTTGAACACCTGGGCAAGCACGCCGTAGCGCCCGGCGTGCTTGCCCAGGGCCTTGAGCAGTCCTCGGTTCTTGCTCGGGTGGGCGAGCATCGCGACGAGGTCGCGGCTCGCCAGCCCCAGCACATGGCGCTGCACGCGGGCTGGCAGGCCGCCTTGCTGAAGCCGGGTCAGCAGCTCCGGGCTCATGGCCTCGGCCGTCTCGGGGCGTACCAGCGCGCCTTGGGCCTTGAGATCTTCCAGCGCCGAGTGCAGGCCACGCAGCGACTTGCCCGCCGCGGCGCTCATCTGCCGGGCCTGGGCTTCGACGTCGAGCGCGCTCACCTCTCCGTAGCGCTCGGCCAACGCTTCGAGCTGCTCAAGGGCGGCGGCGCGAGTCTTGGCGTCGAAAGCGGGCTTGACGGCCTTGGCTCGGTGGCCCGCTTTGAGCGCGGGCTCCTGCAACCCAGGCTGCTGTGCTTGGACCGCAGGCTCGAGCTGCGCACGGGCGGCGCTGATGTCGGTGGGGCGGAGAGGTGAGGGTCGAGTACGCACGTCGAGTCCTTGAAGGGTTCGCAGCCCTAGTGGCTGAGGTGGCTGCCGAGCCAGGTGAGCAGGTCGCGGTCGCCATGCACCTTGAGGCGTTGGCTGGACAGCGCGGCTGAGTAGTCCAGGGTGCCCTGGCTGAAGGCTTCCAAGTCGCTCGCGAGGAAGACGAGGGTGAGGTCCTGTTGATCGCTGACCCCTTGCTGCACCCGGATGCCGTCCGGGGCGCCCACTTGGTAGTACAGCGCCAACTCTGGACTGTCGCTGACCATGAACTGCAAGATGGCCTGCGGCACTGGCCCGGGGGCCTCCCGCGAGTTGATCAGCGCCGGTAGGATCCGGGCCAAGTAGTCCTCTGGGTCAAAGGCCACGGGGCGTTTTCGGTAAGGATACCTGACTGTTGCGTCTTATTGCCTACATCTCCTACCTTTCGGGGTGACCCCTTGGGCTGGCTGCCTTGGGGGCCCCTCAAACCTAGGGCTTTACTCTCGGTGATGCACCGCTACGAAGGGGCATGGACCTACCGACTCGAGTGCACCGACGCGCTGAAGCGCAGGCCCACTTTGGCGAGCAGGCGGCTCGAGTGCTGCCTCAACTGCACTGCACCGATGGGCTCGCGGATGCCGCGGTGGCCTGCCTGAACGCTTTAGACCCGGCGGCGGCGGAGGACCTGCTGCAGCGTGGCGTCCAAGGCGGACCCCGGGCGGTGCCCGAGGCCCCGGAGGCCTTGCGGGCCTGTCTCGAAGACGCCTGGAAGGTGCCCGCGTGGGTCGATGAGGCTGCCTGTGATGAGGCGGGGCGCCTACTCTTTCGCAGCGGGGTGCTCGGCGGCATGGTGCTCGGCACCAAGTCCCTGGTCCTGGGTTATGCATCGCCAGGCGGTAACAAACCACTGGCCCTGTCTGGCCGCTTGAGTCGACCGGAGTACGCCGGCAAGCGCCTCGCGGAGACCGCGAAGTTCGTCACCGCAGTGAGTGAGCCGGGCGGCATGAGGCCCGGGGCGTTGGGGCACCAGATCACCCTCAGGGTGCGCCTGATGCATGCACGGGTACGCGCCCTGGTCCTGTCCAGCGGTCAGTGGCGCAGCGAGGACTGGGGGCACCCCATCAACCAGCACGACATGTTGGCGACCATCCTGGTCTTCAGCGCCGCCTTCATTGAGGGCATCGGGCAGCTCGGTGTCGAAGTATCCAACGCCGAGGCCGACGCTTATACCCACCTGTGGAGTCGGGTGGGCCAGGTCATCGGTGTGCAACCAGACTTGCTTCCTGGGGACGCATGGCAGGCATTACGCTCGGCGCAGCTCATTGAGCTTACCCAGGGCCCACCCGATGATGACGCCCGGGCCTTGGTGAGCAGCTACTTCGAGGCGCCGCTGCTGTCAGCTCAAGGCCCGGAGCAGCGGCGCCAGGCCCGCGTGCGTGTGGCGATGGGCCAAGCGATCGCGAAGTATCTGCTCGGGGATGAGCTAGCACTGCAACTTGGGCTGCACGACGTGCGCGGCGCGGGTCTGCCCGCGGTCGTATCGAACTTGGTGGGGGGCGCCGAGCGCATCCGACGGTTGAGCCCCCGGGCCAATGCGTGGGCGGTGCGGCGTGGGCGCGAGCATTGGGCCGAGGCGGTGCGACTCGGCCTGGCCGGAGGCGTGGCCGACTTCGTACTGCCTCAACAGCTCATGGGGCGCCTGCAGGCCGCCTGAAGTCGCCTTCAAGGGGTGTATGTGGCGGTGAGCGTGGCGCGGCCCAGGATATGTCCGGCGTAGGCCCGATCGATCTCGGCCTGGCCAAAGGCCCCACGCGGGCCAAAGGGCACGTTGGCCATGTCGAGCGCGAAGATTTCAAACTTGTAGGTGTGCTGGGAGCGAGGGCAGGGGCCGCAGAACTGTGTGCAATAGGCCCGCGCCTCTTGGGTACCTGAGGGCAGAGTGCCCATGTCGCTGGCGCCCTCGGGCAGCTGGTTGGTGCCGGCTGGGATGTCATAGGCGACCCAGTGGGTGAAATCGATGCTCTCGTCGATCAAGACAATCGCGAAGCTCATCGTGCCCTCTGGGGCCCCGGTCCACGACAACTCAGGTTGCAGGTCTTCGCCGTTACAGCTGTGGCGCTGCGGGATGGCGCCGCCCTCGGCATAGGCGGCGGAGGTGAGCGCGAACGTGACCTGCCCCGCGTCCACTTCGCCCGCGTCGGCCTGCCCCGAGTCCAGGGCGCCGGTATCCGCCGGGCCGGCGTCGGCCAACGTACCGGTATCTTCCGCCTCGGCGTCGGTGGGGCCGGCGTCAGCTCGTCCCGCGTCCGCAGCGACGCCTGTATCGAGCAGGACCTGGGCGTCCGCGGCTTGTCCCGCGTCGGCGGGGCTGTCTTCGCCGCTGCAGTGACATAGCAGCAGGAGAGTGAAAGCAGACGAGATTGCGCGGCGCATGGGGTGCTATCCCCGGATTGTGGCGTCCTGGCAAGGCAGCGCGCAAATCAGGCCTCGCCGATGGTGCGAGGGGCGGGTACATTGAGGTGGTGAGCGAGACGCAGCGCCTCGCCGATGGCGTGATCATCGCCGATCGCTACCGCGTGACCGGAGTGCTGGGCGCGGGCGCTACGGGCACCGTCTACGCGGTGGAGCACACCCGCCTGGGGCGGCGCCTGGCGATGAAGGTGCTGCACCCCGAACTCGCCAAGGCGAAGGACCTCACCCAGCGCTTTGAGCGGGAGGCTGTGGCCATCGCCAGCCTCGACCATGCGCATGTTGTGGGGGCCATAGATTTTGGCGAGTCCCAGCAGGTGGGCTGGTATTTGGTCACCGAGCGCATTGACGGTCAGTCTCTGACAACCGCCTTGGCGGCGCGTCCCGAGTGGACGGCGCAGGTCTTCACGCAGCTGCTCGATGCGCTGCAACACGCCCACATGCAGGGCATCTTGCATAGAGATCTCAAGCCCGACAACGTCCTGGTCTCTGAGCGCCAAGGCCAGCCCTTCGTCACCATCTTGGACTTTGGCCTCGCCAAGGTGCTCTTTGAGGCCGACGCGTTGGTGACTCAGCAGGGCGCGGTCTTTGGCACACCCCGCTATATGTCCCCAGAGCAGGCCGGCGGAGAGGCTGCGACCTCAGCCAGCGACCTGTACGCGGTCGGGGTCATGCTCTTTGAGGTCCTCGAGGGCCGGCCGCCCTTCGATGGCGGCTCTGTGCCCGAGATCTTAACGAAGCACATCACAAACGATCTGCCGGCGATGACGGCTACGCCACCCTCAGCGGCCTCTGTGCTGCAACGTGCTTTGCACAAGGACCCGGACGCGCGCTACCCCGATGCCCAGGCCTTCGCCCGTCAACTCCAAGGGGCGTTGCCCGCCCAGGCCATCTCGGAGGCGCCCACCGAGCGGGTGCCCAACTTTGCAGCCTCCGAGCCCACGCCGGAGCCCGAAACCCCGGAGCCTGCGTCCCACGGGTCCGGGGTGTTCCGAGGGTGGGTACTGGGCGCGGCCGCGGCTTTGATCGCGGTCGTTCTATTCGCGGCCACTCTGCTTGGCTCCGACCCCGCGCGAGAGGCGCGGGAGCACCTTGACGCGGGTCGTCTGGACTCTGCGGCCGCGGTGCTCAGCGCGGTGTTGGCCAAGCCGGGTCCGCACCCGCAGGCGCACCTGTTGCAGGGGCACCTGCATATCGCGCGTCAAGAGTACAAGCTGGCGCACGGCAGCTATACCAAGGCCCTCAACGAGGACCCGGAATTAGTTGAGGACGAGCGCCTGCACCAGGGTGTGCTGACGCTGCTCAAGCAGGACCGAAAACGCGGCGCCAACTTAGTTGGAGACATTGCCAATGAACCCTCGGAGGAGGCGGCAGGCTTACTTGCCACCGTGGTCAAGGATAGTACCCGCCTCGCGGTCCGCCGCGTGGCCTTTGAGGGTCTGGAGCGCATCAATGAGACGGACCGTGTGCCCGTTATTAAGTATCTCAGCCGGGACCTCAAGCGCAGCAAGAAGCAGAGCTGTAGGGTGCGCCGTTGGTATGTGGAGCGGTTAATCGCGACGGAGGATGAGGTTGCGATCAAGACCGCGAAGGCGGAGGCGGCACGCAAGGACCCGCTGCTGGGGCTGGTGCCCCAAAGCAGCTGCATGAAGGATCTGCTGCGCTAGGCTAGGTCAGACGTTAAACCGAAAGTGCATCACATCCCCATCCTTGGGCTTGTACGTCTTGCCTTCGACTCTCAGAGAGCCCGCGTCGCGGATGGCCGACTCAGACTTATGCTGCATCAGGTCGTCATAGTGATAGACCTCGGCGCGAATGAAGCCACGCTCAAAGTCGGTGTGAATGACGCCGGCACACTGGGGCGCGGTCCAACCTTCGTGGAAGGTCCAAGCGCGCACCTCTTTTTCACCCGCGGTGAAGTAGGTCTGTAGGTTGAGCAGGCGGTAGCCGGCCCGGATGACGCGGTTGAGGCCGGGCTCGGACAGGCCGAGATCAGCCAGGAACTCTGTGCGCTCCTCATCGGATAGCTCCGACAGCTCAGCCTCGATGCGTCCGCAGATGGCGACGATCTCGGCGCCTTCCTTTTCAGCGTGCGCGGCCAGGGCGCGGTAGTGCTCGCTCTGGGTGGGCTCGCCCACGTGCTCCTCCGCGACGTTGGCCACATACATCAAGGGCTTTGCCGTGATGAGGTGCATGTCGCGCAAGCGAGCCTGCAGGTCGGGGTCCATCTCGATGGCCCGCACCGGCTTGCCGGCCTCGAGGCCCGCCTTCACCGGCTCCAAGGCGGCCATCAGCTCTTTGCACTCCTTGTCTCCGGTCTTGGCCTTCTTGGCCGTGGAAGCCATCTTCTTTTCGACCGAGTCGAGGTCTGCGAAGATGAGCTCGGTCTCGATGATCTCAGCGTCCCGCACTGGGTTCACGGAGCCGTCGACGTGCACCACGTTGCCGTCCTCGAAGCAGCGCACCACGTGCGCGATGGCATTGGTGCTCCTGATGTGGCCCAAGAACTGGTTGCCCAGGCCCTCGCCCTTCGAGGCGCCCTTCACCAGGCCCGCGATGTCCACGAAGGTCATCGAGGTGGGGATGAGCTTCTGCGGTGGGATGTACTCCGCGATCTTGTTCAGCCTCAGGTCAGGCACCGGCACTACGCCCGTATTGGGTTCGATGGTGCAAAAGGGGAAGTTGCTGGCCTCCGCCCCGGCCGCCGTCAGCGCGTTGAAGATGGTCGACTTGCCGACGTTGGGGAGTCCCACGATGCCTAATTGAAAGCCCATACTCGGCCCGCGCTATGCGACAAAACCAGGCTCGGCAAGCGTCAAATCGCGGAGCCCTGGGAATCCGCCGGCCCTTGGCCCAGGCCGACCCGCACACTGAGCGGTTGCGCGTCGGTCTTTTGCGGGCCTAGATTCCCCGCATCGCAGCTCCTCTCGCCATCACGGCCGGCGTCGCGGCCGGGGCCTTCATCGCCTGGAGCGCACGCTCCGACTTGGCGCGCGAGACCGAGCCGCTCACCAGTCGATACTTCGTGGTCGCCAACCTGTTTGGCGTGGCCAGCCTCATGCCGGCCATCCTGGTGTTGTACGGGCTCTTTCCAGACTGGAGTCTGATGTACCTGGCCAACCCCAGCCACCTGTCGGGCTTTTTGATCGTGCCCGTCTTGGTGCTGGCCGCGGCCGGCGGACCGGCCTTGGGCTTTTTGGCGATCTTTCACGCGCTGCGCCAGAGCAAGACCTGGCGAAGGCGCGGCCCCTGGGTGGTCCTGTGGGCCTTGGCGGGCGTCATCTTGCTCTTCGGCGGCGGTCGCATTTTGACCGTTGCCTACTACGATGCCTTTCACACTGCTGGCGCACGCCTGGGGCTGTTCCAGTCCGCGCTCTTTTTGCCGCTGATGCTGTGCGCGGGCGCGGTGGTCAGCGTCTATGTGTACGTCGTCATGCACGTGAAGCGGCACATCGAGATGGGCCGGGGCCTGCCCACCGACCGGTAACTTGCCGGGATTCGGGCCTGATGCTACCTCCCTGACTGTGTCGCGCATCGCCCAGACCGCCGTGATCGGCCTGCTGATGACGGCCTGTGGGCCGGTGCAGTCGACCTCGCTCATCATCGACGCGCAGGCCGAGATCGCGGCCGCCAAGACCGCCAACGCCCAGGACCTGTCTCCCTTCGAGTACGTGGCTGCGGAGGCCTACTTGCACAAGGCCCGCGAAGAGCAGTCCTACTCTGACTTCCAGGTCTCGGTGGAGTACGCGGAAAAGTCGCTCAACTGCGCCCGGGTGGCCCGGATGCGGGCTGAGGCTTCGGCCCGAGAGAGCCTGGGCACCACGCGCCCAACCCGCGCCACCAAGACCAAGTGTTTGCCCGGGCCGGTGCGCACCAACCTGCCGCCGGCGGATGAAGAGCCCGCGGCTGGGTACGGCATGAAGCTGCCGATCAAGGCCGCGCCAAAGGCCGCCAAGAAGGACCCCGCAGAGCCCGATGATCCGCCGCCCGCGGCCTCACCACCGCCCCAGAACCTCGTAGAGGAGCCCTTGGAGCTGCCCGCAGGGGACGCGCCGCCGCCCGAAGAGCCACCGCTGCCCGAGGGCGATAGCGGCGCGGGAGCCAAGCCGTGATGCAGGCTATATTGCGCACCTTGCCGGTGCTTGTCCTAAGCGTGGGCTGCGCCACCGGAGTCTCACTGCGCCGTGAGGCCGAGAGCATCCAGGTCCAGCTCGATAACGCTCGGCAGGCGGGGGCCTATCGCTGCGCTCCGCGCGCGCTGGCCACCGCCGAGTCCCACTTGGAGTTCCTGTATGGGGAGCTCGATCAGGGCAACGCGGTGCGGGCCGCCAAGCACCGCAAGAAGTCCAAGGCCGCGCTCGTGCAGGTCATGGAGCGCGTCAAGGTCTGCCCATCCTTGGTTCAAGACCGGGACGGCGACGGCGTGCCGGACGATCAGGACAAGTGCCCAGATGTGCCGGGCCTTAAAGCCTTCGACGGCTGTCCGGACCGGGACGGCGACGGCATCCACGATGGCATCGACCAGTGTGTCGACGCGCCTGAGGATAAGGACGGCATCGAAGACGAGGACGGCTGCCCCGAGAATGAAGATCGGGACGGCGATGGCCTCATCGATCCTGAAGATGACTGCCCGACCATTCCGGGCCCCATCGCGAACAAGGGCTGCCCGGATACCGACGGCGATGGCCTGCTCGATAACGTGGATGAGTGCCCCAAGGTGCCCGGGCCCAAAGACAACAAGGGTTGCCCATTTGGGGACCAGGACGGGGACGGCATCCTGGACGACAAGGACCAATGCCCGAAGGTGGCCGAGGACATCGACACCTTTGAAGACGAGGACGGCTGTCCGGACCCGGACAATGATGCCGACGGTATCTTGGATGTGGACGATCGCTGCCCCATGCAGCCCGAGAACATGAATGGGCACCTCGATGGAGATGGCTGCCCGGACGTGAAGCTCAAGCTGGTGGAGGTGAAGCGGGACGTCGGCAAGATCGAGATCAAGCAGAAGGTCTTCTTCGCCACGGGCAAGGCCCGGATTCGATCCCGTAGCTACGAGCTGCTCAATGAGGTGGCTCAGGCGATGGTGGGCTTCCCCACGCTCAACGTCATGGTGGAGGGGCACACAGACTCGGTGGGCCGCTCCACCACGAATCTGCGGCTGTCGCAGCGCCGCGCTGATGCGGTGCGCGACTACCTGATTGGGCAAGGCGTGGCGCCGGATCGGCTCACGGCCGTCGGCTTCGGTGAGGAAAAACCGATCGAGACGAACCGTACAAAGCGGGGCCGGGAAGTGAATCGCAGGGTCGAGTTTACGATCACCGGGGGGTGATCGTGGTGAAGGGGAAGATGATGAAGATTTGGGTAGCACTGTGTTTTTCGGGCGCGTTGGCGCTGACGGCCTGTAGCGACGAGCCCTGCGGCGAGGTGGGGCAGGATTGCTGCGAGCCAGCCATGTGCAGCGCCGGGCTGTCCTGCGCATCCAACGGTCAGTGCATTGTGGGCGGCGGCGGAGGCTGCAGCGCCGGCAGCGAAGGCTGCCCCTGCCAGGCCGATGGCAGCTGCAATACGAACAGCCTCATTTGCAGCGCGACCACCACCTGTGTGGGCTGTGGCGGCATCGGCGCCCCGTGCTGCGCCAACGACCTGTGCACCGAGGGCAACGCGGTCTGTGAGGCCAGTGTCTGCACGGTGCCCGTCTTCGACGGGGGCCCCACGGATGCGATGGGCGTCGATACCGGTACTTCCACGACTACAGACGCGGGCGCGACCGACGGCGGTTGACGCCGGGCTGGCCCGCCGCGAGCCCAGGTGATATCCGGCCTCATATGTCGGAGTCGAAGGATCTGCTGGTTTGGTTGGACATGGAGATGACGGGGTTGGACCCCGAGCGCTGCGTGCCCATCGAGGTCGCGATGCTGATCACCAACGCGGACCTCGTCGAACTCGACAGCATGGAGGCGGTCATATGGCAGCCCGACAGCGAGCTCGAGAAGATGGAGCCCATCGTGCGCAAGATGCACACCAGCAATGGGCTGCTGCCGAAGATCCGCAAGGCAGATGGCAGTCTGCTCGACGCTGAGCGCAAGATGATGGCCCTGCTGGCCCGCTGGGTGCGACCCGGCGAGGGCGTGCTGTGCGGCAACTCCATTCACCAAGACCGCCGCTTCCTGGCTCGCTACTTCCCAGTGGTGAACGGCTACCTGCACTACCGCATGGTCGACGTGTCCACGATCAAGGAGGTGGGCCGCCGCTGGTACGGCCACGAGGTGCTCTACAATAAGGGCAACAGTGACCACACCGCTCTGTCAGATGTGCGGGAGTCGGTCAGCGAGCTGGCCCACTATCGCAACTCGATGTTCAAACCGGGCGCCGAAAAGGCCTGAACGTCAACGTAGCCTGCGCGCGTCGAGTTCTTTGACGAAGTCGTGCTCACCGTGCAGGGCCACTGCCGCAAGGGCCTGGCCCGCCAAGAACCCAAAACCAAATCCATGACCCGTGAAGCCCGCGCCCGCGAGCACGCCGGGCAGCCCGGGCGCCGGCCCCAAGAGCGGCAGGCCGTCTTGCGAAAAGCCCATCACACCGGACCATCGGTGACTCACTTTCACGTCCTGCAGCGGTGAAAAGCGCTTCAAGAACTGCGACA
>Ga0193954_1000480_pt1 | contig 23166 bp, 24 predicted proteins | sample BB_5_MG_FD_140340 | JGI IMG/M metagenome (GOLD analysis project Ga0193954, IMG submission 140340) | Microbial mat bacterial communities from the Broadkill River, Lewes, Delaware, United States - BB_5_MG | ecosystem: Environmental > Aquatic > Freshwater > River > Microbial mats | place: USA...
AATTTGACATAGTGCAACAGTCGCCGGTGTGGCGAATACATGGGGTTATGGCGCTATGACCAATTCTTTAGGAGATATACAAAATGCGAAAGCAATTATTATTTTTGGAGCAAATCCTGCGGTAAATCACCCAGTTGGATTTCAACATTTTTTAAAAGCAAAAGAACAAAATAATGCAAAAATTATTGTTATTGATCCAGTGTTTACAAAAACAGCTGCAAAAGCAGATCATCATTGTCAAATAAGACCTGGTACAGATATACCATTTATGTATGGTATGTTACATATTATTTTTAAAAATGGTTGGCATAATGAGAAGTTTATAAATGATAGAGTTTATGGTTTAGAAGATGTTATGGAAGAGGCAAAAAAGTGGACTCCTGAAAAAGTAGAAGATGTAACAGGTATTCCAGCTGCACAACTTATACAGGTGACAACTTTATATGCAAAAACTTCACCAGGTACATTAATTTGGGCTATGGGTTTAACACAACATAATAATGGATCATCAAATACAAGAATGGCTCCAATTTTACAACTAGCACTTGGTAACATGGGTGTAGAAGGCGGTGGAACAAATATTTTAAGAGGTCATGATAATGTTCAAGGTGCTACAGATATGGCATGTTTATCTGATACATTACCTGGATACTATGGATTGAGTGATGGTTCGTGGAAATATTTTGCGAAATCATGGGGTGTTGATTATGAATGGCTAAAAGGTCGATTTCATGGTAAAGAGTGGATGAACAAAAAAGGTTTCACACTTGCTAGATGGTGGGCTGGAGTTTTAGATGGTAAAAATGGTAATGACAAAATACATAATAATGGAACAAATTTAAAAAATCTCGTTGTTATGGGGAATGGTATCACATCTATTGCACAACAGGCAAAAGTAAAAGAGGGACTTGATAATTTAGAGATGCTAGTTCTTATAGATCCTTTTGTAAATGAAGCAGCTATTTTAACAGATAAGCAAGATGATGTCTTTATTTTACCTGCAGCTACTCAATTTGAAACAAGTGGTACAGTTGTAGCAACAAATAGATCAGCACAATGGCGAACGCAAGTTATCGAACCAATGTATGAGTCAAAAACTGACCATGATATTTTATTTGAATTCTCAAAAAGACTTGGATTTTACGATGAGTATACTCGTGCTATGAAAATCAAGGAAAATAAAAAAGAGTTTACATGGCCAGAAGATGCAACAGATGAGATTGCTAGAATCATTAAAACTATTGGTTTGACAGGATGGACTGCTAAGAGATTAAAAGCACATCAAGAAAACTGGCATATGTTTGATGAAATATCTGGAAGAGGATATGGTAAAATGAAAGGTGAGTACTATGGATTGCCATGGCCTTGTTGGACAGAAGATCACGCAGGTTCACCAGTATTGTACAATATCAATAAATCTGTTAAAGATGGTGGTATGGGATTTAGAAATAGATTTGGTTTAGAGCATGATGGAAATGATTTATTAGCAGGAAAAGGAAGTGCTCCTAAAGATTCTGTGAATAAAAATGGATATGCTGAGATTACTAAAGATAATATTGAATCAGTTTTAAATATTAAGTTAACAGCTGATGAGAAGAAAAGAATTGGTAAAAACTGGAAAGTGGATACATCAAATATCATTGCCGAAAAATGTATGGAAGCTGGAATAGCACCATATGGAAATGCGAAAGCCCGAGCGAAAGTATGGACATTTCCTGATCAAATCCCAATGCATAGAGAGCCTTTACACTCTCCAAGACAAGATTTAGCAGAAAAGTATCCAACATTTCAGGATAAAGAAAATCACTTTAGAGTGGATACACAGTATGTTTCTCGACAAAGTAAAAAAGATTGGTCAAAAGAGTTCCCTATTAATTTAGTGACTGCAAGATTAGTAAATATGAATGGTGCAGGTATGGAAAATAGAGCGAGTAAATATTTGGCTGCTTTAACTCCAGAGATGTTCTGTAATATCAACCCTGATTTAGCAGGTAAATATGGAATAAGAGATGGTTCGATGATGTGGATTCATTCACCTGAGGGCACAAAAATTAAAGTGAAAGCGAAATATTCTCATGCTGTAACGGAAGATAGAATTTGGATTCCATTCCATTTTGCTGGTCATTTTCAAGGTGAGGATCTTGCTCATAAATATCCAGACGGTACAAAACCTTATGCAACAGGTGAAAGTGCAAATACAGTGACCAATTATGGTTATGACATTATTACACAAATCCCTGAAACTAAAGGTGGATTGTGTCGAATAGAATATGCGTAGGAGTTGGCTATGAGTGAAAATGCTAGATTAAAATTTTTCTGTGATGAAAATAGATGTATTGCTTGTGATGGTTGTTCAGTTGCGTGTGCAGAAGCACATGAACTACCATCAGGTATAAATAGACGAAAAGTTGTAACAATGAATGAGGGTATTGCTGGTTTAGAATACTCTTTATCTATCGCTTGTATGCACTGTACAGATGCTCCTTGTGAGCAAGTTTGTCCTGTTGATTGTTTTTATATACGAGAAGATGGAATTGTTTTACATGACAAAGATACTTGTATTGGGTGTGCATATTGTTTATATGCGTGTCCTTTTGGAGCGCCACAGTTTCCACAAGATGGAGCTTTTTCTATGAAAGGTGCTATGGACAAATGTACTATGTGTGCAGGTGGTCCAGAAGAAACGAACTCTCATGAAGAGCGAGAAAAATACGGACAGAATAGAATCTCAGAGGGTAAAGTCCCTGTTTGTGCAGCTATGTGTTCTACAAAAGCTTTATTGGTTGGAGATTCTCAAGAGGTTTCTAAAGTATATAGAGAGAGAGTTTTATCATTTGGACATGGTGTAAAATCACAGCCTTATGGTTGGGGTACAGCATATGGATCAAACATTTAGGAATGATTATGAAAAGTAAACAAATAATACTTGCCATATTAGTTCTATCAACATTTGCCTTTGGTGCAAATGCTGATAGTGCGATTTTTGGTAAGGATTTATTGATCAATATCTTAGGATATGATCAAGTTGAGTCATTACATTTAGGGTATTATTTTACAGTATTGCAAAGTACTTATTTTAAACCAATATTTTTTGGTGTTTTAGTTGGTATTCCTGCAATATTTTTTATCCATTATATGATAATAGGACCCATGATTTTTTCTCATGATAGAAAAAAAATATATGTGTTTAATGTATTTCATAGAATGATTCATACAATGGCAGGAATAGCATTTATCTTATTAATACCAACTGGATTATTATTGATATTTGGTTCAACATTTGGTGGAGGAGAATTGATACGAATTGCAAAAGAGATACATGCAATCTCGACAATACTCTTTATCGTTTGTATTATACCAATGTTTTTTATGTGGCTAAAAGAGATGATACCTTGTATGGATGACATTAAATGGATGATGATTGTTGGTGGATATTTAAATAAAAGAAAAGATCCCGTACCAGCAGGTAAGTTTAATGCAGGACAAAAAATGTGGTTTTGGTTAGCAACTCTTGGTGGTTTTGTTATGATTGCCACGGGTGCTGCGATGTTTTTTCAAGATTTTAAAATTGACCTACTAGTATCATGGGGTTTAAGCCAAATTGACTTTTTAAGAGGAAGTGCTATTGTGCATAATGTATTAGGAATGGCTGTTTTAGCCTTATTTTTAACACATGTATATATGTCAGTATTTGCAATTAAAGGGGCTATTCATAGTATGATAACTGGATATAAAGAAGAAGAAGAAGTTGAAATACTTCATAGTAGTTTTTATAAAAAATTAAAAGAAAAAGATGAAGTTTAAAAATTTTTCAACCCTTTTATAAAAAAGGGAAGAAAAGTTTTTATTTAGTTTTAAATGTGCAGTTTTAGCATATTAAATAGTATACAATGTGCAAAATTTACATAAAAAAGGAAAATAGATGGATAATACCAAATATTTAAAAACAGTATTAATAGACAAAATTATTGAAAATGAAGCTACTCAAGTAGAGGATGTAACGATCGAAGAATCGAGACTAACACTTTACTTAAATGGAGAAAAAACTATATCAATGATGTGCATTCCTGTAGATCAGGATGCACATGCTATTGGTTTCTTGATGAGTGAAAATGTTATATCTTCAGTTGATGATATACAACACCTTGAGATAAAAGAAGAAGGACTAAGAGTTGACATTACAGCAACAATCAATGAAAACTCATTAGAAAATCTTTACAAAGAAAAAACACTTGTAAGTGGATGTGGGGGAGGGGTGACTGGAAATGTAGAGACAAGTTTAGAGATCCCTTTTAATCAAACTGCATTTAAAGTAACACCACATACTATCTCTTCTGAGATAAAAATATTTTATCGTGAAAGTGAACTCTATTATCTTACAGGATGTGTACACAAAGCGATGATTTATTTATTGGATGGTAATACTATAACGGCTGAAGATATTGGTCGGCATAATGCTATTGATAAAGTAGTAGGAAAATGTAAATTACAAAAACTTGATACTACAAAATCTATACTTTTTGTTTCGGGACGATTGAGTTCTGAAATGGTCACAAAAGCCGTTATGCATAGAGTGCCTATCATTGTATCACGAACAGCCCCTACATATTTAGGGGTACAAACAGCACATAAACATGGGGTGACACTTATTGGATTTGCACGAGGAAAAAAGATGAATATCTATACTCATGCAGGAAGAGTTGATGTCTAGTACAGATGATAATTCAGAGTTTCAACTCAATGAATTACAAAAAAGCATCATAGATAAAAATCTTGATGAAGAAGGAAAACTTTCTTGTCTAAAAGCTTTTAGTGTTGCAAGAAAAATAGGATATAATAAATTGCAAATGTCTGCTATAACAAAAAGTATGGGTATACGAATATCAGACTGTGAATTAGGTGTATTTGGAAAGTTAAAATTTACCAATACAGATAAAAGCATTTATGAAAGTTTGGAAAAAAATTATAATTTTGTGAAAAAACTTGATTGTGAAAAATACTGGGAGGAAGCAAAACAGTATACTTTGCATGAAGTTGGATCAACTGTCAAACAGAGTGATTTTGAAGTGATAAACTGTCAACTTGGATGTTTTAAAGAAAAAAAAGGGAAAAAGAATGGAAGTTAAAGTAAAAGTTTGGATAGAAGATGATAAAAATAATTTGGTATTTGGCGGTGGTAAAACTGAGATATTAGAATATATCAAAGAAACAGGTTCTATAGCTGAAGCCTCTCAAAAAATTGGATTGAGTTATAAAAAAGCATGGTCTCATATACAAGTACTTGAAAAGTATATCGAAGATTCATTGGTTATTACACAAAAAGGTGGCGGTGAACAAGGGGGTACAAAATTGACTCCTAAAGCACTAGAGATAATAGAAAATTATAAAATACTTCAAAATGATGTAAAAGAGTTCACAAAACATAGATTTGTAGAGCTTTTTGAAAATAGTGAAACAGATATATTAAACTTAAAGAATTAATGATGATAAAATTAAATGCAATTCATTATCCCCTTGTAAAAGATCTAAATATATCAAAAGAATACTCTTTAGATATTTTGAAAAATAATGAATTGTATTTAGAAAAAGAGAAAGAGTTTTTAAAGAAATATTCATTTTCTTTATTAAAAACATTTTCATATACAAAAGATGGGTTTTTATCTCTTTTATTAGAATTGAAAAATCAAGGAGATATTGCTATCTCTCTTGGGGAAACAAATGCTTTGGTAGAAGCTGGAAAAATATATGAAACTTTAGGATTTAAAATTTTTTGGATAGATTTGCAAAAAGAGGGTCAAATAAATTTTGAAATAATAGAAAAATTAGATCTAAAATTTTTATTTGTATCTTCTTATATTATGGATACTTTTGTCCAAACAAATTTGGAAAAAATAAAACAATTTACAAATGCAAAAATCATATCAAATGCAACAATAGAAAGTAATAGTTTTAGTGATGCAATCTATTTTGATCCGTACAAATTAACTGGATTTAATACAAATGGTGTATTTTTAAGCAATGGATTAGTACAAAAACAATCCATTGCTTATATTGATACTGTGAGTGTATATAATCTATTGAATGCTTTAGAAAAGAAAAAAAGTATCTCTACACCTAAAAATAAATTTAAAATTATTTTAGAAGAGTTATTTGGTGATGATTTGTATTATTTTGTAGATCCAGATACAACATTTGATTTTACATTTCATTTTGCACTTAAGTATTTAAAAGCGAGAGAATTGATCAGAACATTAGCATTAGATGAGATTTTGGTCACAAATGGAGAGGGGTGTTCTTTGGGACTTTCTCAACCATCCAAAATTATACAGGCTATGGGATATGAAGAAGAGATAAGTAGAAATGGAATTAGTCTCTCTTTTGTAGAAGAGTTATCAGATGAAAAGATAGAAAAAACATGTAAAATTATACATAAAAGATATAAACAAATAAGGGTATTATCATGAAAAAATTAACATATTTAGAGTATACAGATGCAGTAAAAAAGAGTCTTAAAAATGTAAAAGTGACTCAAAATGTAGAGTATATTCCACTAGAAAATGCAATTGGAAGAGTATTTTCAAAAGATATAAATTGTCAGAAAAATATGCCATCTTTTAATAATTCGGCGATGGATGGTTTTGCTTTTAAAGCAGAGGATGCAGGGAAAAAACTCAAAGTGATAAGTGTAATATTCGCAGGGGATGATTCTGCTGTGAATATAGAAAATGGTGAGTGTTGTAAAATTATGACGGGTGCTATGATCCCTAATGGAGCAGATACTATTATTCCTGTTGAAGATACACTCTTTTTTGATGAAAACTCTATGCAACTTCCTGCGAATATTAAAAAAGGGAATCATTATAGAGCCAAAGGGGAAGAGTATCAAGAGGGGACTCCTATTTTCCAAAAAGGGGAAATTGTTGATTCTTTTATGGCTGCAATTCTTGCGAGTCAAGGTATTACAATGGTAGAGGTATTTGCAAAACTTAAAATCGCTGTTTTATCTACAGGAAATGAACTCAAAGAGCCTTGGGAAAAAGCACAAGATCATCAAATTTATAACTCAAACTCTTATGCAATTATCTCTATGTTACAAGAACATAATTTGGATGCTAGTTATATAGGAGTTGTTCCTGATACTCTAGCGGATTCTATAGAATTTATAAAAAATTTAAAATCATATGACATTGTTATTACAACTGGTGGTATCTCTATGGGAGATGCTGATTTTGTGGCAGAAGCATTTCAAACAAATGGTTTGGAAGTATTTTTTCATGGAGTGAATGTAAAACCAGGGCGACCTACCATGATGGGAATGATGGACAATACTTTTGTGATGGCAATGCCAGGTAATCCATTGACAGCACTAATAAATACATATCTTTTATCTTTGCCAATTGTATATAAAAGCAGTGGAGCAAATAAATATTATCATGATTTTGTATATGCAAAAAACAAGTCAGCCTTTAAAGTACGCTCATCTCGAGCAAATGTAGTTTTGGGAAATTTAATAAATGGGGAGTTTCATGTAACAAGAAATAATAAATATGGTTCAGGTATGTTAGCACCACTTGTAGAGAGTAATGCCGTGATGATAACACTTGATGGTACGGAATTTATAGATAAAGATGAGATTATTAAAATAATCCCTTTTGGTTTGGGACGAAATTCGTTTGCGTCAGATATATACAATTAAATAAAATAAGGAAAATAAATGAAATTACAGAAATTAACACTATTAGTAGCATCACTAGCATTGGCTACTTCACTACAAGCAAAAAATGCCTTAATGATGGCAACAACAACAAGTACAGACAATACAGGTCTTTTAGATTATTTAGCACCAAAGTTTGAAAAAGAAACAGGTGTAAATTTAAAATGGGTAGCTACAGGGACAGGAAAAGCTCTTAAAATGGGTGCTAATTGTGATGTAGATATTTTAATGGTTCACGCTCCAGCATCTGAAAAGAAATTTGTAGCAAAAGGACATGGGGTAGATAGACAACAAGTTATGTATAATGACTTTGTGATAGTAGGTCCTAAAAAAGATCCATCGATGGTTTTTGGAATGACACCAAGTAAGGCACTTCAAAAAATCAAATCTGATAAATCAAACTTTTTTTCAAGAGGTGATAATTCAGGTACAAATAAAAAAGAGTTGGCTTTATGGAAAAATGCAAAAGTTGATACAAAAGCGGAATCTTCATGGTATGTACAAACAGGTCAAGGGATGTTACGAACAATCAATATGGCATCTGAAAAAAATGGATATACTATGACAGATAGAGGAACTTGGATCAAATATATGTCACAACATAAAACTGACAATGCCTTAAAAGTTGTTGTTGAAGGTGACAAAACTCTATTTAATCAATATTCAGTATTGACAATCAATAAAAAACAATGTCCAAATGTAAATCCTCAATTATCAAAAATATTTACAACATGGATTACAAACTCTGTAACACAAAAAACTATTGCTGATTTTAGACTTTTAGGGCAAGCATTGTTTATCCCTAATGCAAAATAAGTAATAAAAGGTTTTTATAGAAAATGAATTTATTCACTGACGGTTTTAATGAAGCTATAGAGTTACTTGTATCTGGAAATGAGAGTGTTTATTCTGCAATTTCAACTACAATAACTGTATCTTCATGGTCTTTGTTAATTAGTTTAGTCCTAGGGCTTCCTTTAGGGTTTGCTCTTGGATACTACAACTTTTTTGGTAAAGCAGTTGTCCGAACCATTGTGGATACGCTGTTGGCTTTGCCAACAGTTGTTATTGGACTTATTGCCTATACCATGTTGTCTCAAGCTGGACCTTTTGGTAAATATGGCTTATTGTTTTCACAAGAAGCAATAATAATAGGTCAAATAGTTTTAGGTTTGCCTATTATTATTGCTTTGACAGCTACACAAGTAGAATCGGTAGATAAAAGATTATATACCTCATTAAAAGGGATGGGGGCAAGTTCTTATCAAATTTTGATAGCTACGCTCATAGAAGCACGATTTGGAATTATGACAGCAGCGATGACTGCTTATGGTAGAATAATAACAGAGATAGGTATCTCTATGATGGTTGGTGGAAATATAAAATACCATACACGAACAGTCACGACAGCCATTGCCCTTGAAACAGGTAAGGGTGAATTTGTAACAGGCATTGCACTTGGTTTGGTTTTGTTTGCCGTTGCTTTAATAGTCAATATTGCATTATCTATGTTAAAAAGGAGTTGGACACAATGAGTTGTTTATATAAACTTAAAAATATTGAGCAATATTATGATGGGAAAAAAGTATTAGATATAGATAGTTTAACCTTAGATTCAAATCAAATTATAGGTTTCTTTGGACCTAATGGAAGTGGAAAATCAACACTTTTATCTCTCCTCGCTTTTATAAACAAACCAACAGTAGGTGAAGTTGTATTTCAAGGAGAAAACTATAATCATCTTGATTTGGAAATTAAGCATAGCGTAGTGATCCTTCCCCAAAATCCATACCTTTTGAAACGAACAGTATTTGACAATATCGCCTACGGGTTAAAGTTGCGAAAACAAACAGAAGATTTAGAAAATAAAATAGAAGATGCACTTATTTTAGTAGGACTTGATAGCTCTTTTTCCAAAAGAAAATGGTCTGCACTTTCAGGGGGAGAAGCACAAAGAGTTGCTTTAGCTGCAAGGCTTATACTCAAACCAAAAGTATTAATTTTGGATGAACCAACTGTTGGGGTAGATTCAAATTCGGCACAACTGATAAAAGAAGCTATCTTATTAGCAAAACAAAAATATAATACAACTATTCTCATCTCAAGTCATGATCACAATTGGCTTAATCATATCTGCGATCAAAGAATTGCACTTTTTCAAGGGGAACTAGTTCAAAGTGGTAATGTCAATCTTCTTTTTGCTCCATGGGCAAAAGATGACAAGAATAATCTTGTAAAAGTATTTTTAGATAAACAAGAACTTACAATACAAAACAGTAGTGAAAAAAAGAGTGATTCTGTTGTGATGATAGACTCAGATTCTATTACTATCTGTAAAAAAGAGTGTGATGAAATGATCAATCAAGATACCCTTATGGGGATAGTCTCTTCTATACATCAAGAACCACTCAGTGGAAATATCTTAGTAGATTTTCTAATATCAGGGGTAAGTTTTGTATGTAAACTTACAAGAGAAGAGATGCAAGAGCAATCTCTTTTACCAGGGGATAAAATCAATATCAATATAGATACGAGTGGGGTTTGTTGGATTTAGTATCAGCAATTACTTGGCTTCATGTTTTTAACTGAATATAGTACTTATAGTAACATATAAGAGTTTATAGATAGTATATTACTACATTAAATATCTTTTTTGATACTTTTTTGTTGTATTATAAGGATAGAGACTATGATTTTTTTTAATAGATAGTTATTCGTGCCTACTCCGTTATGTCATCCATAGCTACGCTACGAATAACAAAATGTAGCAGTCAACATTTAAACCACCTTTCAGAAATTGCTATGGCATTTTCTGAAAGTTTTCTGAAATGGTGCTGAACTCAATGTTAGTATTTGTCTATTAATTTAATACTTAAATAAATATTGAATTTTCTGTGACGCTAACTGTGATATTAATAAGATATAATCACTATAAAGGAAGTAAAATGTTAGATTGGTTAAATACAAATAGAGATTGGGTATTTAGTGGAGTTGGAGTGACAATAATTGGAGGACTTTCTACAATATTTTTTTCTAAAAAAGATGATAAAGAAAATACTATAGAAGTATCTCCAGTAATAGAAACAAATAGTGGTAACAATATAAATATTAATATCGGTCAAGAAAACATTGAAAGTAATTATATCAAAGAAGATAGTAAAAAAGATGATAAAAGTATTGAGGATGTTCAAAATCATGTAAAGATTTTATTTATTGATGATGATACTAAATTTAAAGTGATAAGTATATTAAAAAATTCTGGTTGGATACATACAAGAATTGTTAAAGATATAAATAATTTAGATTCAAAAGAAGTCCAACAAACAGATATATTTTTTGTGGATATTCAAGGAGTAGGAAAAAAACTTGGATTTCAAGATGAAGGACTTGGTTTAGCTAATGCATTAAAGACAAAATATCCAGATAAAAAAGTTGTAATATATTCAGCTGAAACAAGGGGAGATAGATTTCATCAAGCATTAAAAAATGCAGATGATTCTTTATATAAAAATGCTGAACCATTTCAGTTCCAACAAACAATTGAAAATCTTTGTATGAGGTAATGAAATATATGACAAGCATTAAATATTTAATATTAGATAATCAAGAAAATATTATATTATCAACAATTGAAGAAAACAAAAAAGATATAATTTGTTTTATTGAAGAAGAAAATAAATTGATAAATTTTCAGGATCACGAATATAGAGTATCAAAAATATTTAATGGTAATGTTAAGGTATATGCCTACACTACTGACAAAAAATTAATTCGTAGTTCTAGATCATTTAAAACACAACTTAATATCATTATTAATTTTATTGACAATTTAAAATATTTTAAAGTAGAAGTTGAAAAAGAAGTATATAGACATGTTAATATATTAATACATAATTTAATTACTATTAATGCCCATGATATGCAAGAAATGTTTAATTTTATTTCACAAAGTGATTTATCAAATAATACAAAACGTGCTAAAAAATTTATTGAAGAAAAAATTATTGAAAATCCAACTAAAGCATCATCAGTCTTTCTTAAACTAATGAAGAGTAATATTGAAACAAAAACAGAATTTTCTGTTTTTAGTAAATTGTATGAAGACAATCCAATATTAAATTATAAAAACTATAATATACATGATGTACTATTAAATATTATGTATAATTTCTTTTCTGAATTAACCGATAAAAATGTTGAATTAGATATTAAAAGTTCATCATCAAAAGCATATTTTGATTATGAATCAATTCAGGTTGCTCTATTTCACATGATTGATAATACTATTAAGTATATAAAAAATGACACAACATTAAATATTGAATTTATTGATTTAATTAATCAAGTTGATATTATTTTTAATATGATAAGTTTAAAAGTCCAAGATGATGAGAAAGAAAAAATTTTTATAGAAGGATTTTCTACTAAAATTGCTAAAAAAAATGGTAAAGCTGGTAAAGGAATAGGAATGTCACGAGTTAAGCAAATATTAGCATTAAATAATGGAGATATTTCTTTATCTGAAGGAAATAAGTTCAATAGTATAGATACCAAATACTCAAATAATATATTTAAAATTAGTTTAAAAAAGGAAAACTGTTTTATATAATATGTGATAAACCTAAGACTAAAAAATCCTTGAATTTATAAAAATAGCCCTAAATAAGCTATATTTACACTCTTTTTTATAACTAATTTTCCAAATATCTCATATTTTTATGATAAACTTGAAAATAAAAAATATTCATTAATAAACAAGCCAAATAAAGCTCAAATATATAGATAAATATATTGTTTATGATATTACCTCAATGCACCCACCATTTGGAAGAACTATAAGATATGACAAAATTTAAATCATAATTTAACTAACCTTTAAAACTTAAGTAAATCTCACTTAAGTTTTGATACAATAGTTTTAATAAAATATAGGAGTTAGCTTATGTTAGCATTAAATATAAATAATCCAACAATTGAAAAGTTTTTTAAAGTTGAGTGTCAAAATGACAATAAAAAATTTATTGATAACTTATTGCACTATGTTGAAACATACACAATAAAACAAAGTGTAAAACAAGGTTTTCAAGAGATGAAACTACAAAACTCAGGACAATTACCAAAACAAGAATTAAAACATATTTTAGATGAAATATAAAGTAATTCCAACGCCTGAATTTATAAAGAATCTTAAAATCTTAAATAAAAAATATAAAAGTATCAAAAAAGACATTTTAGAGTTAGCAACTGAACTCGAAAACAATCCAACACTTGGTACAAGTTTAGGAAATAATACTTTTAAAATTAGACTTAAAAATACTGATTTAAACAAAGGTAAAAGTGCAGGATATAGAGTAATTACATATTGTATCAATGAACTAAAAGAGATAAGTTTAGTTACAATTTATTCAAAATCTGACAAAGAAAATATTTTGGATTTAGAACTAATTGAACTTATAAAACAAATCCAGCATAACCAAACACCGAAAGAGAACAAATGACCCTGTGAAAATAGCCCAAACACCAAGATATATTGCTCTATATCTTTTCTTATTTGGGTTAAATCTTTAATAAGTGCATTTGCACCTACTACTTTAAAATAAACTCTAATACAACATATTTTCAGGCAATAATAACTCATCTAATTCTGTTTTTGAGATTAACTCTTTTTCCAAAATAATATCATAAACTCTTTTGTTTGTAGCTAATGCTTCTTTGGCTATTGCAGAACATGTTTCATATCCTAGTATTGGATTTAAATAAGTAATAATAGTGATTGAATTTAATACATTGTGCATACATACTTCTTCATTTGCAGTGATACCTTTTATACATTTATCTGCTAATGTATAAAATGATTTTCTCATCATATTTATAGAAGTAAAAAGTTTATAAGCAATTAATGGTTCAAAGACATTGAGCTGTAACTGTCCACTTTCACACGCTATAGAGATAGTTGTATCTGCTCCAATTACCTCAAATGCTACTTGGTTGACAACCTCAGGAATAACAGGATTGACTTTTCCTGGCATAATGGAAGAACCAGGTTGTAATGGTGGTAAATTAATTTCGTTAAAACCAGCACGAGGACCAGAACTTAGGAGTCGTAAATCATTTGAAACTTTAGACATCTTAATAACTACTCTTTTTAATAATCCTGATACATGTACAAATACACCAGTATCCTGTGTAGCTTCAATTAAATCACCTGAATTATCAAAATCTACCCCTGTGACTTTTCGTAAATTTTTTATTACCATTTTTCGATAATGATCTTTTGTATTGATACCTGTACCAATAGCAGTTGCCCCCAAATTTACCAATCGTAAAAGTTCTTGAGCTTCTCTAAGTCTATAAATATCTTCATCGACCATAATTGCATAGGTTTTGAACTCTTGCCCTAGAGTCATAGGAACTGCATCTTGTAGTTGTGTTCGTCCCATTTTTAAAACATGTTCAAATTCAACAGCTTTTGCATTATAGGTATCTCTTAAATATCGTAAAGAATCTTTGAGTTTATAAATGAGTTTATGAAGTGTAAGTTTGATTGCAGTAGGATAAGCATCATTTGTACTTTGGGACATATTGACATGATTATTAGGATGAATGATATTATACGAAGCTCTAGTATGTCCCATAATTTCTAATGCTCTATTAGCGATCACTTCATTGGCATTCATATTTGAAGAAGTACCCGCTCCACCTTGAATTGGATCTACAATGAACTGCTCATGAAGTTTACCATCAATTATTTCATCACACGCTTGAACTATAGCATCTTTTTGTTCTAAAGAGAGATCTTCTAGTTCATAATTTGTAAGCGCACAAGCCTTTTTAACTTTTGCTAGTGATATGATAAAAGTGGGAAAAAGTGATATATTTGTATTGGTTATATCAAAGTTATGTTTTGCTCGTAATGTTTGTATCCCATAGTATGCATGAATATCAATATCCATCTCCCCTAAAAAATCTTTTTCTGTTCGAAACGCTGTTTCCATAATATCCTCTTTATAAGTTGAATTTTTTGTATTCTATCATAAAATTTCAACAAAATGGTTACAAATAATAAATACTTATGCCTAAAAAAAGCTTGCCCAAATAGACAAGCTTTTTTATACATGAAAAATGACTTATTTAGAAAATACTTCTTTTACAGCTTTTCCTATATCTGCAGGTGTTTTTACTACTGTAACTCCAGCTGCTTCAAGTGCTTCCATTTTTTCTTTTGCAGTACCAGCAGTACCCGATATAATAGCTCCTGCATGACCCATTCTTTTCCCTTGCGGTGCTGTTTGACCAGCTATAAATGCAACTACAGGTTTAGTGATATTTTCTTTTATATGTTGAGCAGCTTGTATCTCTAAATCTCCACCAATCTCACCAATCATTACGATAGCTTTTGTATCTTCATCATTTTCAAACATAGTAAGGAGTTGTTTAAACGAGAGACCGATAATAGGATCTCCACCGATACCAACAGCAGTCGTGATACCAAAACCTTCATTACATACTTGATTTGCACCTTCGTATGTCAAAGTACCTGATTTTGAGATAAGACCTACGCTCCCTTTTTTGAAAATATTCCCTGGCATGATTCCTATTTTACACTCGTCTGCTGTGATAATTCCTGGGCAGTTTGGCCCTATCATCATCATTCCATATTTATTTGCACATGCTTTCGCAGCTTGCATATCTAGTGTAGGAGAACCCTCCGTGATAACAACTGCTAGTTTTATACCAGCAACCGCAGCTTCCATAATAGCATCTGCTACAAAAGCAGGGGGTACAAATATCATAGAAGTAGTTGCTTTTGTAGCTTTTACTGCTTGAGCAACACTATCAAAAACAGGAAGATCAAGATGAGTTTGACCCCCTTTGTTTGGAGTGACTCCTCCCACTATATTTGTACCATAAGAGATACATTGTTCTGAATGAAAAGTAGCTTCTCTTCCTGTAAAACCTTGTACGATCACTTTTGTATCTTTGTTTATTAAAATTGCCATTTATAACCCTTATTTACTTTGTTTTGCAGCTTCAACTGCTTTTCTTGCGCCATCACCAATATCAGTGGCTGTTATAAGATTTTTGATATTTGCTTTTTCTAAGATAAAAGCAGCTTCCTCGGCATTAGTTCCATTGAGTCTTACTACTATAGGTACATTGACCTCCACCTCTTTTGTAGCTTCGATAATCCCTTTTGCAATTCGATCACATCGTACGATTCCTCCAAAAATGTTGATAAAAATCGCTTTTACATTTTTGTTTCTTAATATGATCTCAAAAGCTTTAGAAACAGTTTCTGGATTTGCATTTCCACCTACATCCAAAAAGTTTGCAGGTTTTCCACCCATATGGTTGATGGTATCCATGGTACCCATAGCTAATCCTGCACCATTGACCATACAACCAATCTCTCCATCTAATGGAATGTAAGAAAGACCATATAAGCTAGCTTCTCTTTCATCTGGATCCTCTTCATGAATATCTCTCATCTCTTCAAACTCTGGATGACGAGCAAGTGCTGAGTCATCAAACTGGACTTTTGCATCGAGTGCTAAAAAGCTCCCGATTTTTGTTTTGACTAATGGGTTTATCTCTACCATCTCAACATCATGTTTGATATAAAATTCATAGAGTGCCTTGAGGAAATTTTGAAGTTTATACTGTTCTCTTTTATCTGTTATCTTCAGTGCCGAGATAAGCTCTCTTCCTTGATAGGCTTGGTATCCAAAATCAGGATCGATAGGAATTTTGATGATTTTTTCAGGATATTTGTGAGCTACTGTTTCTATCTCCACACCACCTTCACTCAGTGCCATAATGATAGGCATCTCTAAAGCTCTATCCAAAACAATACTGAGATACAACTCATCAACTATCTCAATACCTTCTTCAATATAAACTCTTCGTACAAGTTTTCCCTCAGGTCCTGTTTGATGAGTAACCAAGGTCATCCCTAAAAGTTCTGTAGCTACTTTTTTTACATCAGATAATGAGTGTACTACTTTTACACCCCCACCAAGTCCTCTTCCACCTGCATGAATTTGTGCTTTTACTACCCATACTTTTCCACCTAACTCTTGAGCGTGTTTAAGAGCCTGTGCTGGTGTATTTGCGATAAACCCTCGTGGTACTGGTACGCCGTATTTTGCAAATATTTGTTTTGCTTGATATTCGTGTATATTCATATATTTCCCTCTATAAACTTTGATACTATTTTTGCGTGATTATATCCAAAATAGATAAAATATAACTCTATATCACAATACTTTTTATCTCTTGTTCTGTCAATCCTGTGGTTACTGTAATAGTTGAGATATCTACCTTTGCTAATAATAAATTTTTTGCTATCTCTGTATTTCGTTTTTGCATCCCTTTTTCAATTCCTTTAGATTCTATATCTTCAAGTCTTTTTTTAGCTGTATATTTTTCAGCTGTTGCATCCATCTCTTTTTTTTGTATCCAGTCATATGTATCCATCTCTTCTTCTGTCCAATTATACTGAATTGCTATCATAAAAGCTTCTTTAAACTCTTCTATATTTTCATATTGAGAAGGAATCATATCAAGTATTGGTGCGTTTTTAAGGAAATAAATCCATTTATCCAAAGTGTTACTCAAAGAAGGAAGATCTTTGACAAATTTATTTAACTCTATAAAAGTAAATTTAAAATCTTTTATCTCATTTTTGAATATTTCTTTATTAAGTATAAGATTCCTATTAATATAATCCTTATTATCAAACATATTAAAGTTTAATAAACCAATAAAATAAACTTTTTTTAATGTATCCTCGGTTTCTTTATTTTTGAGTTGTTGCACATAAGCTTTTGATGTATAATATAAACTTTGTCTTGTGTAGTCATAGTGATCTCTTTTTTGTATCTCTATAATAAATCGTTCCCCATTTTTATTGATAACATTCATGTTTAAAATAGTAAATTTCATCTCTTCTATTTTTGGAACTTGTTCATGGTTTACAATAAATACATCTACTATAATTTTATTCTCTTTAAAGTCCAGTATAGAGTTCAAAAAAGATATAAGAATATTTTTATGATTTTCATCACCAAATATCTTTTTAAAGGCGAGGTCATTTTTTGGGTCTGCAAATTTCATAGGGTTTTTTCTCCTTGTTGATTGTATTGTGTAGTATACCCAAATAAGAAACTTATTAACAATGTAAATTTTATATGAGTATTTAAGTCAAAAAGTCTTATAATTATATTTATATAAGATAAAGAAATTATGAATAGGAACAAAATGGCAAACAGCAACTTAAAAACATTATCGGAAATATTTAACGATAAAATATTTAAAATACCTGACTATCAAAGAGGTTATTCATGGGGTGAATCACAACTTGAAGATTTATGGAGAGATATAGATAATTTACCTTTAAATAAATCACATTATACAGGTATGATAACAGTTGATATACAAGATAATAAAACATATCATGTGATAGATGGTCAACAAAGACTTACATCTTTAATAATATTTTTAAAAAATATTTTAGATAAATATAATGAAGAGTGGATAACTGAAGATTTAGAAAAAAATGAAGCAATTAAAAAATATTTATACGCCAAAACTAAAAATAGTAAAAATCCAAAAATTATATTTGGATATTATGAAAATAACTCAAGTTACTATTATTATAAAACTCAAATATTAGATATTGAAGATAAAACAAATAAAAATCATGAATTGACATTATATACAGACAATTTGAACTTTTCTAATAACTTTTTTCAAAATAAATTAATAAATAAAACTCAAGAAGAATTAGAAGAATTATTTCTAAGATTAACAAATCAATTAAAGTTTAATTGGTATGAGATAGAAAAGACTGATGATTTAGATGAATATGTGATATTTGAGACTATGAATAATAGAGGTAAACCTTTAAGTGTTTTAGAAATATTAAAAAATAGATTGATTTATATTACAACACTATTAGATAATGATGATAGTGATAAAAATAAATTAAGAAATGATATAAATGATGTATGGAAAACTATATTTGAATATCTTGGTAAAGATAAAAAAATGGATGAAGATTGGTTTTTAAAACATCATATTGTAATGTATTGGGGAAATGCATTTGATAAAAAAGAAGATTTTCATAAGTCATATTTGTTAACTCATTTTTTTACTATTCAAAAAATTTTTAATAAAAATATTAATAATTTCAAAAAAGCACATAAATTATCTCATGAACTAAAAGATATAATAAAAAATTTAACAAGTTCAAAAAATAAAAATTCATTCATAAAACTATTGTCAAGAGAATTTGAGATAAAGCACTGGTTTCATAATAATTTACAGTATTATAATAATGATTATACAGTAATTGAAAATGATAATATGAAATTAACAGCCGAAAAATATTGGAAAAGTCACTTGATAGAAGGTGAATATTTTAATAATGGAAAACCTAGTGGTACAAATATTAAGAGAAGTAAAGATGATTTAGATTTACATATTGGATTACTACAACTTAGGATTAATAGGGCAGTCAATATTATAGATAATAATCATATTCACTATGATTTAATTGAAAGTTATATTTCAAGTTTGAAAGATAGTATAAAATCTTATTATTTTATATTTAATCCCAAAAAAAGTAATTATGATAGTAAAATAATATGTTGGTTAGAAAAAAACAATATTTTAGGTATTAGTGAATTTATGCCTATCTTACTATCTATGTTTAATCATTATGATATTAAAGATGAAATTTTTATAATTCAAATTCTCAAAGATATTGAAAACTATTTATTTGTAAAAAAATATTGTTTTACAAAAGGACAACAATGGTTAAATAGAAATTTTTATAATTTAGCTTCTCAATATAATAAAGATCAAAATATTCAAATATTTTCAGATGAATTACATACATTAATCTATGATAAAAATATAGTTAAAAATTTTGATAAAGATAATTTTATTTTAAAAATAAAAAAATTATTTGAAAATGAAGATGCTAAAGGTTATTATGGATGGACAGAAGGACTGAAATATGTACTCTATGAATACGAAATATCTCTACAAAAACAGTATCATGGTGAATCTAAAATTTCTTGGAAAGATATAAATAAAGAGAGTATAGAACATATCTATCCACAAACACCAAAAGATACATGGATAGATGCTTTTAGTAATCTAAAAAGCACTAAACAAAGAAATAAATATACTCATTTTCTTGGTAATTTACTTTTATTATCATCAAAGAAAAATTCTCAAGGAAGTAATAAACCATTTAAAGATAAAAAAGAGATATTTTCTGCTGGTAGTTTTAATGAAATAGAAGTTAGTAAATATGAAAAATGGACTACTAAAGAGATAGATGAAAGAAGTGAAAAGATACTTGAATTTATGAATGAAAGATGGCATTTAGGATTGAGAATTGCTGATATTGCTAAGTTGAAATAATGAAAAAAGATATTATTCCCGTTATTAAAGATTCAATTGAAATTAGTGTGGATTGCTTGTTGAATGATGGACTATTAAAAGATATACCACTTGTAAATACTATTCATTCAATTTCTGATATATGTAATACAATATCAGATAAACTTTTATTTACTAAAATTAACAAGTTTTTATTTGAATTAGACATAATACCAATGGTAGAAAGAATAAAATTATTTGAGAAATTGGAACAAGAACCAAAATTAAGACAAAAGATAAGTATATATCTTTTAGAATTGTTTGATAAAATTGATGATGAAAATAAAGCAAAAATGATTTTTAAAGTATTTCAAGCTTACAATGATGAAATTATTGATTATGAAATGTTTTATCGCTTAAATAAAGTTATCAAAGATATATCATCAATAGATATAAGTAAAGTAAGAAATATTAAAAATGAATTTAATTCAAAGTCTAGTGAAAAAGATTTATTAAATTCATTTGAAAATATAAATTTAATCAGAGTTGAGTCAAATATGGATGGAAATATTTACCATAGAACAGAAATATGTAAAGTTTTTATTCAGCTAAATTTAGATGAAATTTAAATTAATAGAAAATTTAAATGATAAAATATAAATGATAAAATATTTGAAATAAGAGGATTACAAGTGATGCTTGATAGTGATTTGGCTAGATTGTATGAGGTTGAAACGAAACGAATCAATGAAGCAGTTAAAAATAATAGTGATAAATTTCCTAGTGAATTTTATTTTGAATTAACAAAAGAAGAATTTGAACTTTTGCGGTCGAAACTTTCGACCACAAAATTTTCTAAGACAAGAACATTACCAAAAGTATTTACTGAGCAGGGTGTTTATATGTTAGCCACTATAGTTAAAAGTAAAATTGCGACTAATGTAACACTTACAATTATCAAAACATTCGCAAAATTAAGAGAATTTGCCTTAAATTACAAAGATATAACTTCAAGATTAAGTGAAATAGAAAAAACAATGAAAATCGACCAACAGCAGACAAACTATAATACTCATAAGATTGATGAAGCTTTTGAACTTTTAAATCAAATATTAAGAGATACAAAAAATATAGATAAAAATCTTATAGGATTTCGACCTATACCAAAATAAAAAAGAAATAATAAGCTCATGGTTCCAAAAGATTGGATAATTTTGAAGTGTTAAAATATTAGGAACTTTGAATTTATTTAAGGAAAATTTGAATTTGACAATTTAGTAACACTGAGTAACATTTTTGTTCAAAATTAATTTCATTGATATTTATAAGTATATCTCATAATAGTTTTTTTGCTACAATGATTTTAATTTCAAACAAAGGTTTTAATAATGGCAAAAATTACAGAACAAGATATTATAGATAGTATAGCAGATGCATGTCAATACATCTCCTATTTTCATCCTGAAGATTTCGTTAAAGCGATGGTAGAAGCGTATGAGAATGAAAAAGGTGAAGCAGCCAAAAATGCAATTGGTCAGATTTTAATCAACTCTAAGATGTGTGCATTGGGACATAGACCATTGTGTCAAGATACAGGAAGTGTGAATATTTTTGTAAAAGTTGGTTTAAAAGCTGAATTTGAATTGACTAGAGAGCTAGTAGATGTTTTAAATGCAGGTGTTGCAAAAGGATATACTGACCCTAATAATACTTTGAGATACTCAGTTGTTTCTGATCCTGCAGGTGAGAGAAAAAATACAAAAGATAATACACCAGCTGTTATTCATGTGACTGTTGACAACTCTGATGAGATAGATATCACTGTTGCTGCCAAAGGTGGTGGGTCTGAAAACAAATCAAAATTTGCAGTTTTAAATCCATCTGATTCTGTATACGACTGGGTTATGGAAAATGTAAGACAAATGGGAGCTGGATGGTGTCCTCCAGGAATTTTAGGTATTGGTATTGGTGGTAATCCTGAAAAATCTATGCTTTTAGCAAAAGAATCTCTTATGGGTCATGTTGATATTCATGAATTACAAGCAAGAGGTCCTCAAAATGCTCTTGAAGTATTACGACTTAGACTCTACACAGATATAAACAAGATCGGTATTGGAGCTCAAGGACTAGGTGGAGTAACAACTGTTGTAGATGTAAAAATTTTAGATTATCCTTGTCATGCGGCATCTTTGCCTGTTGCTATGATACCTAACTGTGCAGCTACACGACATATTCACTTTAAACTAAAAGGTGGAGAAGGTGCTGCTAGATTTAATAAACCAGATTTAAGTATTTGGCCAGATCTTAAGCTTCCTATGGATACTATTAAAAAAGTAAATATCGCAGACCTTACGAAAGAGAGTTTATCTCAGTACAAATCAGGTGATACATTATTATTAACTGGTAAAATTTTAACTGCAAGAGATGCTGCTCACAAAAAAATCGTTGAGTACAAAAATGCTGGGAAAGCACTTCCAAATGGTGTAGATTTAAAAGATAGATTTATCTACTATGTTGGACCAGTTGATCCTGTAAGAGATGAAAAAGTGGGACCAGCTGGACCTACTACATCTACTAGAATGGATAAATTTACAAAAGATATGATGGAGATTGGTATCATGGGTATGATTGGTAAGGCTGAAAGAAAACAACCGACTATTGATCTTATTAAAGAGTACAAATCTATGTATCTCATAGCGACTGGTGGAGCAGCGTATTTAATCTCTCAGTCTATTAAAGACGCAAAAGTATTGGCATTTGAAGAGATGGGAATGGAAGCTATTTATGAATTTGATGTAGTTGATATGCCTGTGACAGTGGCTGTTGATACTGAGGGTACTTCTATACATACAACTGGACCTGCTAAATTTAGAGCTATTTAGTATTTTTCTATATAAATGATTAGAAGAGGTTAGTGTTTGTACACTAGCCTTTTTTAAGGTCAATCCGACCAAATTCCAACAACTAACCAAGTAAAAATTAAGAATAGGATTATTTATCTTATTCTTCCCAAATAATTTAGTCATTTTATACAAAAATAACATTTGAAATAACGATTA
>Ga0193954_1000485_pt1 | contig 23043 bp, 27 predicted proteins | sample BB_5_MG_FD_140340 | JGI IMG/M metagenome (GOLD analysis project Ga0193954, IMG submission 140340) | Microbial mat bacterial communities from the Broadkill River, Lewes, Delaware, United States - BB_5_MG | ecosystem: Environmental > Aquatic > Freshwater > River > Microbial mats | place: USA...
GTTATCAGGTTTAGTTCTATAATTTTATTCAATATATTTGATCACATCATTTTGAATGAAGGTTAAATGATTATGTGCGTCACCACTTTGATATTTCGGGTGAACAGACTTAGTTAATGTATAATCTCTAAATCTACTAATTTCTGCTCTTTCTCCCTTTTTCCAAGAAATGCCAACTAAAATCAAGTTTTCCATTTTTCCATTACATACTCGCTTGAGCCAGATAATATTTAGATATGCCACATGGAGTAAGTAAAGTAAAGCACTGGATAATTGGTTTCATCATTTTTTGAATAGTCATCTGGAAGTTTTATATAAAGCTCATATGTTCTTTTAGTTGTCGTATCACTAATAGGAATTACTTGAATTTTTGACAATGCCAAATTTATCTTTTTAGATATAAGAAAATCATTATACACATTGCTTTTTTGGCCAAAAACCGTAGAGAATGAAATAAATGAAATTAGGATTAAAAAAATATTGTTTCTTAAATTCATTAATCTTATTGTATAGTTCTTAACCATTGAATAATTACTTGATTGGTTTCTTCTGTACTTTCTTGCTGTATGTGATGACCACAATCTAAACTAATAACAGTTAAATTTGTTGCAAAGCCATTTAATGTTTGAGACAGAGGAATAACATCTTTTTCTCCATATATCATTAAAGTTGGATGATCGATCCTAGGATTTACATTTGCCATAATATGCCAATTTCTATCCAGATTTCTATACCAATTAATTGCTCCTGAAAAACCAGATGATTCAAAAGAGTTAACAAACACTCTAAGTTCTTTTTCACTCATAATTGGATCTCCAAGCACCTTTTCTGCAAGAGCAAGATTTATCAAATGCATACCCAGCTCTGGTGGTAAGTTCGGTATATTTTACGGAATAAATTTTTTAAGAAATTATGAGTTAGTTCTTCTAAAATAGCATCCGCTACACCTGGCTGTTTATTAAAGTGTACAAAATAAAAATCATCCCCAAAAAATGTTTCCATCATTTCTAACCACGGTCTATCGCCACGCTTTTGGTGTGGTAATGCTAGATTTTTTTTTAGTCTTTTTAGTTTCGTTATATAAATGCTTGATAAGATATAAATATTCGAATTTGTTATTTCTTTATGGAATTCCAAATAGGTAATGAAATGCTACTATTTCCTGTAAAAGTTATGTTCAAAGGAATTTCAGCATCTTTCATACTCTCTTTATTTACATCCTTTCCAGTACCATAATTAATTTGTGCATTGTTGTTTTTATTTACATTAACCACAACAACTATTCTACTCCCTTTTTCTAATTTTTTACTGATTAGTTTCGAATTATTGAATGATACTTGATTCTTTTGATTAGGAACTAGTAAATTTCTATGTTCTCTATCTTTAGCATAACTAGCTCTGCCAATAAAATAGCTTAAATGAAAGTAGTTGCCTTCTGGTGTTAATTGATAAAGAATTACAGAATAATCGACATCTTTTTTATTTAAAGAAAATTCAAGGTTACCTAAAAATGAACCATTTATAATAACATCTTCTTTTAAGGTTTCAGATTTAAAAATCAACCCATCTTTTACATTGATTTGTTTGCGTTCTAATGGCCAAGGATAATAGTCTGTATTATTCATTGTTTTTCTATCTTTAAAATCTACAGACATAGAAATCTTTGAGCGATTTGCTTTCGTTTTTAATGCATAAAAATCATGGTCTTTTTCTGAACTTAAATGAAATTTCAAGGTATCATTTGTAATGGCACTTAGCGAGGGTTTATGCATCCATTTGTTGGTACCCATTACTTGAAAGTTTACTTTATCTTTTAAAATACTGGGTTTTTCTTTACCTTTTAAAATGTAATCAAACCATTGATAAAGAAGATTTTCTTCAATATTTATTAAGGCTGTTTTATCTAATTTGTAATTTCTAAGGCTTTCATCTGGCTTGGTTTGCGCTGTCCAATGATCATAAGGACCAACTAACAAATAATGATTTGGATTTTTTGCATACTTATTATGCTCATTAAAATAATACATGGCTCCTCTTTGTGAGTCATCATAATAACCAGTAATGGTTAAAATAGGAATATTAATTTTTGCAAATTCTTGTTTATATGGAATCATACTCTTCCAATAGTCATCATAACTAGGATGTTGCATATAAGTATTCCATAATTTATTTACCTGACCATCTAAACTATCTAATTTGTTAAATGCAACTCCTGTTTTGTACCATGTGTTTTTTAAGGAATTCCAGCGATTAAAATCATTAGAAGCTTCAAAGTCTAAAAACTTGCTATTGGTTACATAAAAATTCCAAGAGTATGAGTAATTGTGTAGTACATTATTTTCCATTGGATAATCAATTCCTGGAGCAATAGCAACCATTGGAACAATTGTTTTTAAAGCAGGATGCACTTTGTGTTTCATAGAAGCCCATTGTGTAAAGCCATTGTAACTTCCACCAAACATTGCTACTTTTTTATTTGACCAAGACTGTTTACTAATCCAATCAATTACTTCATACACATCTGTGTTTTCATATTCAAGGGGTTTTATTTCGCTTTTGCTCAGTCTTTTTCCTCTTGTATTCGAAATAACTCCAATATAGCCTTTAGATGCTGATAACTTAGCACTAACTTCATTGGTTCCTGCATATATGGATGAAACTAATATAGCCGATTTTTTAGTTGTTGATTTTCCTTTTCGTTTTACAACTACCATTGAAACTTCTGCACCATCTTTCATAGTAATTACAATACTATCATTTATGGCGTACCTGCTTTTATGATCTTGTTTTATTTCTTCAAAATAAATTGCTCTAGTTGATGAAAATACCGTGCTTAGAAAATATTTTTTTACTAAATCTATAGCTGTCGCTTCTGATATTTTTTCAGATTTAATGTTTTGATACGTATTCTTAAAATTACTCACATAATAATCAGTAGGATCTCTTATTATTAAAGCCTTATCTAAATTAATAACTTGAATATCATCAGAATTCTTTACATATTTTCTATATGATTTTTTGAACGCGTCTTCAAAGTTTTCAGACAACTTTGCTTCCACATAATGCATATAAACATCTAAATACTGTCTTTGGTCTATTGGTGTTTCTTTAATTCTTTTTTTAAAAGTAATTAATGCCTCTTTATAATTACCTCTAATTAACTGGATTTTAAACAAATCTAGTTTTGATAAATTTTGGGTATCACAAAATTCTGCTATTTGTTTCATTTGTTGTGCAATAGCAACTGAATCTGATAAAGCAACTTTCTTAAATGATATTTCTTGCGCAAAAGAAAAGATACTACTTAAAGTTAGAAATATTAATAGAAATGATTTTTTCATTGGTTTTTATTTAGAAAATGAAAACAAATCTTATTGTTTCGTATTTGGGTTTGTATATTCAATTAGCTCTTCATTGTACAAAAAATCGTCTTGAGTTTGTGTCATTTTAATAAAGTTTTTTATTGCTGGAGCATATAACCAAACCTCATCTGTTCTTGCATTATATCCTCTTGAATTTGAAACCGTTCCTTTGTATTCTATGGTGTACGCCATAAATGTACCAGCTTCTACAGTTTCTTCTTTGTAAGATAAAACTTCTACATTTTGACTTTGTTTTCCTGATGTTCCATCTTGACTTGTCCAGTTCTTCTCATATTTCCACTTTTCACCAACTTTCAAAGGCCATTTATATCTTGGTGTTTCGCTTTTTTCTGGCTTCACTATGTCTGTTACTGGAATAGTGTCTTTTCCAATGACCATACCCAAAACACCATTTACACTAACTATTTCTCTTATATCTTGCCCATCCGAACGCACTATACCTTCGTTTGTTACGCCTTTATATTTCCAAGTCCATTTTTCTCCAACTGTATAATCGGTTAACGTTGGTTGTTCTGCAACTAAAGCGCTGTTTTTACTACAAGTTGATAACAATGAAATCACAGCTAGAACAATGATTTTTGACATTTGTGATATTGCTTTTAAATAATTCATAATATGATTTTTAAATTAGTTATAGCGCAAAGTAAAAGTGTTTATTACTATCAAAAAAGGAAAAGTACAAGAGCGTAAATAAATGTAAATGAACGTTGAAAATTAAACCATTATTCCTTTATAGACTATTCCAGTTTTTAAATTTAACTGACTGCCTGCTAGATACTTCCGCTTTTTCTCCAGTGGTTAATATAATTTGTAGTTTATTATTAAAGTATGGATGAATTTCTTTAATATAATGTATGTTAATCATTTGACTTCTATTCACTCTAAAAAAAACTTTAGGATCTAACTTCTCTGCTAATAAATTTAATGAACGCTTAATCATGGCTTTATTCGAACCAAAATAAAGACGTGCATAATTTTCTAAAGATTCAATAAAATGAATATCTGTTAACGGAATAAAATGACATTTTTCACCATCTTTTATAAATATTTTTTGATGCATTGGTAAGGTTGTAGACTCTAATTTTACTCTTTTAGATAATTCTACCTTTACCTTTTCAATAGTCTTTGAAAAACGTTCATCTCTTAAAGGTTTTACTAAATAATCTAAAGCATTCATCTCAAAAGCTTTTACAGCATATTGATCATATGCAGTTGTAAAAACAACGTCTGGTACATTTGTTAATTCTTCTAATAAATCAAAACCAGATTTCCCAGGCATGTGAATATCTAAAAACAAAATATCCGGTTTTAATTCTTCAATTATAGCTATTGCCTCATCTACATGAGTTGCTTCACCTATAATTTCAAACTCTTTATGTTTTTCTAATGCACGTTTTACTTCTTCTCTCGCTAAACGCTCATCATCAATGATTATGGTTTTATATCTTTTCATCGTCTATAAATGGTATTGTTATTTTTGCTTCAACTTCTTTTGTCATTGTCTGAGTTAAGCTAAAAGTAGCTTTGTTTTTATATTGAATTGCTAATCTCTTTTGCAAATTTCTTAAGCCCAAACCTGCACTTTTTCTATCATAAATACTTCCAGGATTTCTAACTATGATTTCAATAAAATGCTGTTTCTTTTTAATAATGACGTGTACAGTTCCTCCTTTAACAATTAAATCAATTCCATGTTTTATTGCATTTTCGACCAATAACTGAATACTTAAAGTGGGTATTTTAAAATTATGTAATGTTTTATCTACAGAAGTTTCTAGTTGTAAACGTTCTTCGAAACGCATTTTTTCTAATTCAATATAATCTTTTACTAAAGATAATTCCTCTTTAATAGTAATTAAACCTTTGTCTTTTTCATATAGTGAAGAGCGCAATAAATCTGACAACAAATCAATAGATCTTCTAGCTGTATCAGGATTTTCAATTACTAAAGACTTAATAGAATTTAATGAATTGAACAAAAAATGAGGATTCAATTGTGCTGATAAATTATCTAACTGGGCTTGTTTAGCGATTAAAGATAATTGCGCATTTTCTTTAGCAGTAACTACTTCTTTTTGATAATAATGATACAAATGATAGGCTAATACCCAAATTGACATTAAGCGAAGTCCAGTAAGTAAAATAGGATCCCAATAAATAATCGACTCAAGAAAATCGACATTCTTAAGAACAAAAAAGGTTCTAAAAATAAACCATTTTAAATTGCTAATTAATACATATAAAATTGCTAATAAAAGTATAGTAGGCACTAAACGAATTAGTAATTCTTTTATGGACAAACTACTCCATTTTGCTTTTAACGCAAATTGTCTATATTTATGTGTTAAGAATATTCCAATAGCAATATCTAATACATAATTTAATAACGTATAAAAAAAACCGTAATTATCTCTTGTATATACTGTATATGCCCAATAAATAGATACTAGACCCCACCCAATTAATTGACATAGCCAATATAATCGAGGTTTTGCGATTTTATTATTTACATGTAAACCCATATGAATAGCAAAGCAACGTATTTTCTTTAAAAATAGAAAAAAGAAATACATGAACGTTACTATTTTTTAGTAAGCGTAATTATTTTAAGGTTATTTATGGTTCAATTTCTCAATTCATCTTATTATTGGCTTTATTTAGTTTTACTTTTTTTAATTACATAAATCATTTAGTACTTGATGATTAGATAACGTTACAGATGGTATATTTTGTCCGTTAGTAATTTTAATACAAGTTAAACTTGGATTTCTATCTACTTTTAAATCCATTAAGTTTTGATTATTACTTACATCTAAACCTGTAAGCAAATTACTAGCTATGTATAAATGAGTTAAACTAATATTTTTACCAAGATTAATACTTTGTAATTGGTTGTCAGATACTAACAGGGTTTGTAATTTTTTATTTGAAGAAATATCTAAAGCATTAAGCTTATTAGTTGTTAGTAATACATTTGTAAGATTTACAGCACTACTTATATCCAGAGAAATTAAATCATTGTTGCTAATATGAAGAATTTCCAACGATGCATTATCTACAGTTAGTTCTTTAAAGTAATTAAATGATAAATTAAGATTTTCTAATTTTACTAACTCAGATAAACCTATTATGGTTGTAAGTTGGTTTGATGTTAAATCTAGTTCTACTAGGTTTGTATTTTTACTTACATCTATACTAGATAAGTAGTTACCTGCCAGATATACTTCTTCCAAAAGAATATTAGCACTCAAATCTATCTGTTCAAGATCATGTTGATTCGCAATTAATTTCTTTAAACTTGTAAACCCTTCAATACCTGATAAATCAGTAATAGCACCAAACTCTAAGGTTGCTAAATCTAATTCTTCAACATGTTCAGCATCTGACTTTAACATTTGCATGTTTACGACACCATCAGAATCTATACCTTTTACTATAAGTATTTCCTCGAAGCTAGCATCAGGTATGCTTAAAAATTTATCAGAAATTGTGTCTATATTATCATCTTTTGAACAAGAAAAAAATGAGGTAATCGATAATAAAGACACATAAAGCAGTTTTATATTTTTCATCATACTATTCGCTTTTATCTAGAATTAATTCTTCAATGGTTTTAAAATTACTTAAACTTGGTACATGTTTAGAATTTTCTAGTAAAACAACTTCTTCTAGAGAAGAAAATACTTGCTTTGCACGTTTAATCATTTTTTTACCCGGAAACATGATGTCTTTTTCAGCAGCGAAAATGTTAATTGGTGTTTTTATATTTTTTGCTGTTTGTTTAGGAATTATTGGTAAAGGCGAAAAATCCATATTACAGTGTTCAAATGTAGTTGACATATAGGTTAATGCAAAATCATCGTAGTCTGAAAATAAAGAGTCCATAACTTTCTTAATATACTTTTGGTTATTCGTTTTTATAAACTTTTTTAATGGTAGGAACATTTTGAATAAACCTACAAAAGGATTTCCATTTACAATGTAGACTGGGGCGATTAAGAAAGCCTGTCTAATTGGCGTTTCATTAAACTCTAGTGCTTTTAAACTAATGAAACCTCCAAAGGAAAAGCCTACTAAGGTCACGTCTTTTAATCTTAATTTTATAATCACTTCAATAAGCCATTTTCCATAATCTAGCGACTTCATATCTAATCTATTTTCAGCACTTTTGTTCGGTTGCGCTAGCACATCTATTGCATAGACACAATATTTTGAAGCTAGATTAGGGAAAGAATATAAAATTTGCGGCGAACAACCACCAGTTCCATGAATAAGCAATAATGGTGGTAAATTGGTGTTACCAACTCGAATTACATTGGTTTTCCCGAATTTTGTTTCTACTAATTTTTCTGAATACTCAATTTCCAGCTCTTTTAATTTTTGATTGTAAAGGGTTATAATTTTTTCTTTTCCTTCTTTTGATTTGAAAAACATAGACTGTTCGTTTTTTGATTGATGATTATGATTGATGTATAGTAGATTTGAAAAGAGTAATATTATTATTAATCCGATTAAAGTTCTCTGTTGATTTGTAATTGAATTTTTTCTTTAAATCATTTATTAATTTTTATGATTTTATATACATTTTAGGCAATAGTTTATTTTTCAACGATTAAATTTTCTAAATACTTAAGCCCTGTAGCTACCACATTCTTTCGGTTTTTCGCCTTTTCATTAAAAGAATTTAAAGTCTCTCTGTCCAATTTTCGGCCCTTAACAAAAACATAGGTGGGATTTTTAAGTGAAGACAACTCAACAAGCGGGTTTTTATCCACTAATAATAAATTGGCAATCTTGCCTTCTTCAATAGTACCAAGTTGATTCATAATTGCATGTGTTTGAGAGGCATTTACAGTAGCTGTTCTCAAGACTTCGTAATTAGAAAGTCCGGCTTCTTTGTAAAAGGCTAGTTCTTTATGAATTGAAAAACCAGGAAGTGTAACCCCTATACCTGCATCAGTTCCACAAATAATAGTAACCCCAGCTTCATGTAATTTTTTAACAATGGTTAAGTGAAAATCGTGCTGTTTTTTTATCCTATCAACAGTCGAAGGATCTTCTTGCTTGGCAGTATACCAACGCTCAAATTGCCTCTTGCTATCATCCATTTTAATAAGCGGATTCATATATTGCAATGATTCTGAAGCTAAAATATCATCATCCATCATCATCTGATAAATATTATTGAATACTGTAATTGTAGGACTATAACTTGTGTGATGAGATTGTGAAATTGAATCAATTATGGGTTGAAGCTTACTAGTATCTAAATCAAACTGTAAAGGTTGCTGAACAATTTCTTCAGCATGTTCAATGGATTTGATTTGTGAATTCAAATGATATGAAAATGGTACTTTTTGAGAAGGGTGAGCCACAATATCCATTTCAGAAACCTTGGTTTGTTCAATCACAGCATCAAAAATCGCTTTATCCAATCCATAATAGGTTTTGATGAAATCGAAACCTCTTTCTTTATATTCAATGATCTTATCTTTAGCTTCAATCGGATTGGTTAGATTTAAATTGTCATCTCCAATAAATTCTGCCCCTGTTAATTTTGGACCTGTAGTAAAAAATGTTGGTGAAAAAATATTTTCTTCCAGTACATCTTCCTTAATCCTTAAATGCATGGGCATACCCCAAAGATTTCTGATGGCTGTCACGCCATTTGAAAGGTAGAGTCCGAGTTCATACCTATCCCATACATGCACATGCATATCGATAAGTCCTGGTGTTAGGTATTTGTTCTTTGCATTCATAATTTCAATCCCTTTGACCTCAATAGTGTCTGCAATCTTTTCAATAATGCCTTCTTTTATATACACCATTTTATCAACTAAAACAGTGTCTTGGTTCATTGGAATTATATTGACATTAGTTATTAGGTAAGAATTATTAGATGTTGGTTCATTCTTATTAACTTTTAAGTAATTAGTTCCTGATGAATCAATCCAAAGTGTAATGATTGCTATTAGAACAAGTACTCCAATGAGACTCAATACAATTTTTAAAAGTTGTTTTACTATTTTCATTTGTATAAATTTAAATAACGGATTATATCAGTTAGAAATAAGCAGAAGTTGTAGTTTTATTTTTGATTTTGCTTTTTGTGATTTGTAAAACATATACTGCTCTTTTTGTGATTAGTAAATTTAAATAATATAATATATATTCCAGCTAAATAGTGACAATCACATTTCCTCTTTTATGCCCTTTCTCAACATATTTATGAGCTTCGGTAATTTCTTCTAAAGGATATATGCTATCAATAACAGCGGTAATCTTCTCTTGTTCTACTAAAGTTTTTAAATTAAAAAAAGCTTCTTTTGGAGTTGATGGAGTCCCATGATCGATGGATATATATTTGCCATTCGAAGTTAATGTTTTTTTGCAATTACCTTTTAGTGTCGATGATTTCGAATTGCCTACAGCATCAATCACATATTTATATGTTTCTAATTGTGTTTCAGCATTTTCTAAGGTGTAGTCAATCATCTTATCACTACCTAAAGAGGTTACTAATTCGAAGTTTCTACGACTACAAACACTAGTAACATGAGCACCCATATGCTTCGCCAATTGTATCGCCATTGTGCCTATACTTCCTGACGCTCCATAAATTAAAACTTTGTCGCCCTTGTTTATACTCGTCTTTTTTAATAAATGAGAAGCAAGCAAACCACCATAAGGGATCGCTGCAGCTTCCTCAAAACTAAGATTTTGAGGTTTTAGTGCCAGATTCCAATCTTCAGGTAAACAAATATATTCTGCATAAGAACCAAAACGACGTTTGGTAGGCGATATAGAACCATAAGCAAAAACCTCATCCCCAGTTTCAAACAATGTAACATCTTTACCTTTACACTCAACAATACCAGCTGTTACCATCCCCAACACAGGGTTTCTTGGACTTCCAAAACCAAATATGAGTTGGAGTATAAATTTGGGAATCATAGGTTCGTTCAATCTCCGAATAAGAACATCACTTGTAGTTACTGAAGTAGCACGTATCTTTATAAGTACTTCATGATCTTTTGGTGTTGGTTTTTTAATAGTACTTAGTACCAAGTTTTCTGCTTCGCCATACTTTAGACATTTTATTGCTTTCATAATTAAAAATCTTTACTACAAAGTTGATACAAATAGAGCTTTTAAAGATCCGTCTTTGTAAAACAGAACAAATTCAATTATTCTATTAATTCCTCAATTTTATTATCAGTTAAGTTCTGTAGATTCTTTGTGATTTTTTCGATATCCCAATTCCACCATTTTAATGCTAATAATTTTGTTATTACATCTTCTGAAAACCGTTCTCTGATTTCCTTTGCAGGATTTCCACCAACAATCGTATAAGGCTCAACATCTTTAATAACAGTTGAATTTGTTGCGATAATAGCACCATCTCCGATGGTTACCCCAGCCATAATAGTTGCGTTGTGGCCAATCCAAACATCATTCCCGATATTTATATTACCTTTTTGAGGATAGGATTTACCCTCCATCGCATTTTCCCAACCATTCCCAAAAATTGCAAAAGGATATGTTGAAAATGATTCTGTTAAATGATTGGCACCGTTCATGATAAATTTTACATCAGAGGCAATCATACAGAACTTACCAATGATTAATTTGTCGCCAACAAAGTCAAAATGATACTTCACATTTTTTTCGAAGTTTTCTACATTTTCAAAATCATCATAATAGGTGTAGTCTCCAACAATAATATTTGGATTTCTAATTATATTTTTCAAAAAACAAAGTCTGTCGTAATTCTCAAGAGGGAATTTTATGTTTTTGTCTGGGCCGTTCATAAGTTATTCTATTTTTAGATTACTATTTATCTTTTACTAAGCTAATCAAAATTTTCTTTTAGCTTTATATGCTATTGAGATTCCTTTCAAAATTGAACCTATATGCAAGTCTAAAACCAATTAAACCCTAACCCCACATTAAAGATTACTGCATCTCTATCTGCATCTCCATCTAAAGACGCATGACCCAAAACTAATTTAGACTGCACATTAAGTGCGAAGTTTTTCTTTTTATAAAATTCGTAACCTGTACTTACCATTACAGCAGTACCAAAGTTCCAATCGTCATTTACATCGTCTTTAATATCATATAGTGCTGGCGAATCTATGGCTAATCCAATTCCCCCATGAATCCACCATCTGTCTTTTACCCAATATTGCACAGATGGAATAAACCCTCCAAAGTTTCGGTCATTATCCTGAGATTCATAAATGTTTCCTGGCATAGAGACCGTAATAGCTAATCTTTCATTTAGCATATAGCCAAACTTTAAATCTGGAAAAACGAAGGTTCCTTGAGATTTATCAAAAGTTTGCATACCTGCGCTATCTTCTATACTGATTAAACCTCCACCTACTACGAATTCGAAGATGAAACCATCCCTTTGTGTTGTTGTTTCCGAATTTGTGTTTTGTGCATATGTTGTACTTGATAATAATGCAAAGGCTACAAAAGCCATTTTTAATAAAAATTGTTTTTTGATTGATTTCATTTTAATTGATTTATAATTATTCGTTTTTGATTGTTTTATAATTTGATGACTAAAAAATGCGATTGGAGCCATACCAAATCGACTTTAGTTAAAATTCAGAACTTTAATAGTTACAGATTTTCCTTAAAATTTTATTCCCACATAGAGGTTGGGTTCAAAAAGAAAAAAGGATTTCCATTTATTGTCTAATTGTTTAAATTCATCTGGAGTGTTAGTATCAAACATCCAGTTTTGAGCATGAATTTGAGGTTCGATAAAAATTCGTTTCTTTTTTCCAAAAGCAATATGATACCCAACGTGATATGAGGTGTAAAGTTTAAAACCGTTTGCTATTTTTTTATTGTTTAAGTCTAAATAGGTTTTGTGTTGTGGTAAAACTTCTATTGAAGCGAATAATCCTTTCCAAAGCATGCGCTGATAGGAAAATCCTATACCTGTTTCTCTAACATAACCTGGATAGAATTCGCTTTGAGAATCTATTTTGTCTAAAAGTCCATCCCACCATTGAATTCCCATGGGCTGGAATAATCTCCAAGTGGCAAGTTTAACTCCAATGATGTTTTTAGAATCCAATTCACGTTTTACGTGAAACTCAATATGCTGGGTGTTGGTTTTTTTGCCTCCATCACCAATGTTAGCTAAGATAATTGCCGGAAAGCTAACTCTGTATTTGAAATTTGCATCATTACTTTTTATTGATTCCGTTTTTCTCTGTGCAAAAACATTGATTGTACAAAATATTAAGCCAATGATTAGTAGTTTTTTCATTTTAATAAATGTTTAATTGTTCGTTTTTTGATTAATTTGATTGATGATTTCTCTTTTTAAAAAATTTATTGGTTAAAAGTTACTGAAGACGCTTCTATCTTCACCGACACTTCCTTAGATTTTGGCAATGGTTTTCAGTATCAATAATTTGAATAACTTCTGTTGAGCCATGTGTTTTATAAATTGCTGCTTTCATAAATGCATTTATTTACAGCAAAGTTGAGGTAAATTAAGGTATTAAGCGTTCGTATTTGAGAATCGGAACAAGATTTTCTACAAATATGGTGAGCCAACTACATGAAAAACTAAATCCCAAATAATGTGAACAATTATTGCTGCAAGTAAACCACGTTTCCAATATACCCAGCCAAAGAAAGATCCAGTAATAAGATTTCCAATCATAGTTGCACTTACAGTAACTAAAGTAAGATTTGAAAAGTTTTTTGATAATGGTAGGTGGATTAAACCAAAAAATATTGCAGTAATAATTATACCCACCAAAACCATATTTTGGGAGGGTTTAGCTTCCTTTTTAAAAATTTGAATTACTGCTATGATTAGAGACATTAATCCTAATCGAAACATAATTTCTTCGGTAATTCCAGCTGAAAATGAGACGATAGCATAATATGGTTTAGAAGGTCTTTCCATAATGCTTATTACAGGATAATAAGCTCTAACTAATTTATGAATTAAAAGTATTACCAGTGCTAAAACTACGCTAAGACCGATAGCATGTAAAAGTTTTTTAGTGAAAAAAGGATGTTTTGTTTTTTCTCTATTTGAAAAGAAACTTTCTATTACAGGTGCTCCCAATTTAGCTTTTCTTGATAACCATAAGCCAACAAAAACTAAGATAATACCTAAAATAAGGCCATAAATACTTGTTTGTATTATTTCTTCAAAAATTGAATCTAATAATTTAACGCCTGTATCGCCGGCTTCAATTTTTAATCTTTTTAATTCTCTACTAAAGGGAATGTTAAGCAGTGTACCTATTATAAATAAGGCAACAATAACTACTGCTGTTTTAATGCGATTAAAGTTGAGTTTTCTCATTTTTTTGCTTGTTGATTGATTTTGTAATCTCAGTGATGATATTTCCTGTATGTAAAGTTGTTTTGCTTTCTATTAACAGGATGGCACATTCCTTTTTAGATGATACTTTATGATTTACACCTTTAGGAACAACAAATAAATCTCCTTCTTGCATGGTAAAAGGCTGTTGATGCTCTATTTCCATAATCAGTGACCCCTTTAGAATGTAGAATAACTCATCTTCTTTTTCGTGCGTATGCCATGAGACTTTCTCTCCCTTAATTTTAGCGATTTTTACATATTCATTATTTACTTCAGCTATTATTTTTGGTGAATAATAGGATTGTATTTCTTTAATTTGATCTTTTACGTTTATCATGTCAAATGTATTATTCGTCTTCTTTCAATAATTTGTTCAATGTTCTTTTGGAACCCTCACTTCCTAATTCAGCCGCCTTTGTGTAACACTTTACAGCCTTATCTTTTTGATTATATTTTAAGTAAGCCTCACCCAATGAATCCCATAAATTACCATCTTTAGGGAATAATTTCACATTAAGTTTAAACAATGCTAAAGCCCAACCAGGTTGTTTTTCTTTTTTCAAACGGCTATAGCCAAGTCGGTTTAGTATGGCATGGTTGTTAAATTCATCTTTAAGTTCTTTTTTTAAATAAGCTGGTAGTTTTTCTGCATTTTTAGATGGATTGGTTTTCATAAATTCATGAATCAATTCATAAATGTTTTTTGAAATTGGGGTAGGGGTATAATTTGTATTAAAAACCAACTTACCAATTTCTCTAGCAACGTATTCTGATTCATTTCCTAAAAACGCATTTGTTATGTATATAACAACTACTTCATCGTCTACATATCTCACAAAATCCGCAAAATATAATCCATTACTACCATTATGAGCAACGATTTTAGTTTCTTTATCACTTTTAGATATTGCCCAGCCATAACCATAATACGATGTCATTTTATCATTCTCGGCTACATACGGTGTTTCTTGAATTTCTCTAGTTTTTGATGTAAAAACGACATTGTTTTTTAGAGTAACATGCCATTTGTATAAATCTTCAATAGTAGAATGAATGTCGCCTTTACCTATACTATACCAATGGTTGTTATCGTAAGGCAGATGTTGTTGGGTTGTTCCCCAATCTACCCATTTCTCATCAGTTCTATTATAGTAGTACCCATGTGCTAGCTTTTCGCTATTAAAGTTAATGCTTTTATATCCTGTACTTTTCATTTTAGCAGGTTCAAATAGGTGTTTCTTTAGAAAAGCACCATAGGCTTGGTCTGAAACCAACTCTAATATAACCGTTAACATGATGTAGTTTGCATTTGCATATTGGTACTTTGTGCCAGGTTTAGAGTGTAATTCAGATTCAAAAAACTCTTTTAAAAATTGTTCTTTACTAGCTTCATCATATCTAAAACCACCTGTTCTATTAGAAATTCCTGATGTATGCGTTAGTAATTGATGAATCGTTATATCGCTCTTATCAATAGGTGTTTGAGTAAAATATGAGCTTATTTTATCTGATGTTTTAATTTTTCCTTGCTCTACCAATTTTAAAATTGCAGATGCCGTAAATTGTTTAGTTACTGAACCAATATTAAAAACAGTTGCTGGTGAGTTGGGAATTTTATTTTTACGATCTGCCCATCCGTATCCTTTAGACAAAATAACTTCTCCCTGTTTAGCAACTAAAACAACTCCAGAAAAGCCATTCGTTTCGCTTGTCTCTAAATAAGCGTCAATTTTATTGAAAAGCTTTTTATTGGTGTTTTGAGAAAAAACGCTGAAGGTTGAAAGCGTAATAAGTATAAAAAATAGTGTTTTAGTAAACGATTTCATTTTATGATTTTTTTTTGGTGCCATATTCTAACGCAGCACCTATGGCAATGCCTAGAACAAACCATAACTGCATATTTGAGGTTAAGTAGCCTATAATAGTGCCCATTATAATCCCTATTCCTAATTTTAAACCTTTTCTACTTTTTTAGTTTTCATGTTTTCCATTGATTATGATTTTACTTATTACTTTCAAAATTAGCGTGGAGGACTGAGTCAAAAGTTCCATTTTAAGAATCCGAACAAATTACAATTACTTAAATGAATTAAAAATAATAGGGTGGTTATTAGAAACAAACTCACCTAGATTTTGTTTAGATATCAATTTAGGATAAGTCATAATTAATAGATCAATTTTACTGTCGTCAGTACTTGAAGGAACTTTATAATCATGCGTGTTTAACTTAAAGCCTAATCGCTCATAAAACTGTATTCTACGTCTGTTAATTGAACTGTCTGGTAATTCAACCTCCAATACAATAGGCTTTAAAGCCTCATTTATATATTCTTCTAATATTTTCGCTCCATAACCTTTACTTCTGAGTTTTTGTGATACTGCGAAGTGATCAATATATTGAAAGTTTTTAAAGTCCCACCATAAAACAAACCCAATAAAAACATCCTCTTTTATATACACATCAAATTGATAACTAAGTTTTCCAAAAAGTTTGGATTGAGCCTCTAAAGTTCTTCTTTCATGTTCTGGAAATGCATCTTCATAAAGCTGCCAAGCCAATGGAAAATAGTTATCATTAATAGTTTTTATATTTATTTTGAACATAAGATTAATTATTAATCGGTAAACTGCACTCGAATTAATGGACTGTTAACTAAGCTTATCAATGTTTTTACATTCATATGAAAGCTGCTTGCAGCTGTTTCTGTAAAGGCCTTCAATTCTGTGAGTTTTTCTTTATTGTAATACACACCATTTAACAATATACCATCAATGCTTTCTGAATTTTGAATATTTTCTAAAGGATTTTTATTAAGTAAAATCAAATCTGCTTTTTTACCTATTTCAATAGTTCCATAATCTGAAATTTGATTTGAATACTTTGCAGGTACAATAGTTGCACTTTGTAATGCTTCAAGGTTAGACAATCCACTTCTTGTTAATTCATATAATTCATTGTGTAAACTAAAACCAGCAAACACATAAGAGTCTGTAACATCGGTTCCTGCCATAATGGGTACACCCATTTTATTGGCCATAGCTACTTGCTTTTTTGAAGCTTCAAAAAATTGCTCACTTTCACTAACCCCTTCACTTTCGAGATTTTTCTCTTTGTTATGGTCTGTATCAAATTTCCACCATAACTTCTTCCTGACTGAAGTGACATACTTTAAATTTTCATTGTTTGTAAAGTTCTCTTTATGTGCATTGGCTTCAAACTTTAAAGTCTGCAAGGTTGGTGTCCAATAGGCATTCTTTTGCTGCATTAATTGCATTAAATTTTTTGCTTGGACCGAATCAAACTGTTGAACAATCTTTGCTTTTGATTTAGAGAAATATGCTTTCCAATTTGTTGGATTTTTTAAGCTATCTGCCTCAGGAAAAAACTCGTACAAGAAAACTCTTCCATGTTCAAAACTTTTTTGCCCCAAGTTAACCGCTTCTTCTAAGCTTAAAAACATAGGTTTATGACCTGCCAAATGAAGACCATATTTTGGTGCCTTTTCAGCCAATGCTTTGTAAGTTTCTTTGGACAATTGTTGGTACACTTTTATAAAATCTACCTTTTCTTTTTTGTAAAAATGTAACAACGAATCTACCTGTGATGGATTTTTCAGTTTGAAAAAGCTTGGTAAATCTTCAGGAATAGCTTTTTCGCCATCCATTTGGTAACTGCTTTGCAACACGTATCTCGGTGTGACTCTTTTGTTATTGATTAGATCTTTATTCCATTGTAAACGTTCCTTACTACCAACCCAATAGCTGTCTTTCTCATTTAATTGACCAGACATATCTCTTACCCCAGTAATGCCATTTGCGATGTACAGTGGATGATGCAACCATTCTGAATGTTGATTTGAATGCGTATGCATATCCCACAACCCAGGTATTAAATATTTACCATTACCATCGATAAGTAAGGCATCATCCGTAACTGTGATATGCGTAGTATCAATTTTTGTAATCCGAGAGTTTTCAATCAGAACAAATTGATTTTTTACAACTTTTCCTGTTACCGCATCTACAATATTTACATTTTTGATGATAGTTTTTTCAAAAACTACTGGTGTTTGTAATTTGGAAGTTGGCCAGAGGTAAGCTGTAATAATTATTCCAATTGCTACGATAATTAATGCAAACACAACTTTAATGAAGTGGATAAGCTTTTTTTTAAAAATTGTTTTCATAAATTCAGGGCAATACTAGCTTTAAACAAATAAGTAGCAGTTTCTTTTTTAAAATCAGAACGAATTACTTTATATGCTCCAAAACCCATTTTGATATTTCTTTTAATGCTATTGGGGAAAATGTTTGCTCAATCTTTCTATACTCATCCATCTTTCCTGTGTCACATTCCTGAAAAAAGTGATTTAAGTTTTCTAATTCAAGTATTTTGTAATCTTTGTTGCCACCTTTAATCAAAGCTTGACGTATGCCATTTTGATTTATTTTGGCATTCACTTGGGTATCTTTACTACCATTTAAAGACAACACAGGGATTTGTAATTTTTCGATTTCATCAGCTGGGTTGTATAGTAAAAAGTAACGTGACCATGGCTTTATACTTGTATTTACTTGATTGTTTATAAACGCATTTATATTTTTCTCTGGCACATTTAAACCACTTAAAATTGGTCTTAAAAAATTGTTATAGTGCGCTGTTAATTCTGTTTTAATTTCTTCTTCACTTTTATCAGAGGTAACAATAGCAATGGCTTTTCTTGAATTTTCCTCATACGCTTTTTCGTCTTTCACTGGAAACTGACGTAATGTTTTTGACTGGATTACCGATAATTCTGTTCCAGAAATTCCAGTAGAAGCCAATAAGACCATAAAAGCAACATCGTTTGTATTATTTGCAGCTAATGGTGCAATGATACCACCTTCGCTATGCCCAATTAAACCAATATTCTTTTTGTCTACATCTTTTCTAGTTTTTAAGTAAGCGATGGCGCTTAGTACATCTTTAGAAAAATCTTCTGTGGTTGCACTACCAAAATCGCCAGTAGATGCTCCTTGACCACGATCATCGAAACGCAATACACCAATGCCTTGTTTGGTAAGATGATCTGCCAAGACTAAAAAGGGTTTGTGTCCCATAAACGTTTCATCTCTGTCTTGTGGACCGCTTCCACTAATTAATATTGCTACTGGAAATATGCCGTTTTTATTAGGTAACGTTAAGGTACCAGCTAAAGTTATATTTGCTTCGTTATTTTTAAACACTACCTCTTCTTCATAGTAGGGATATGGTTTTACAGGTTCTTGAGGTCTGCGTTGGTCTGCTATTTCTACGCTTCCTTTTTTTAAATTTAGCTCCATTTCAATACCACCTTCTTTATAGTTTCCTTCAAATTGTTGCAATTCAGTATTGAAGTCTGCTATATAAGACATTCCCAAGTTGGAACCATCAATTGTTAGTTTTCCGTTTGTAAACGTTGTTACTGCCGGTTTCATCCCTGAAATTCTGAACGTTGGCACATTCATTACAGACGAATAGTTTGTGCCTTCTTTTTTGATATTAAATACAAAAGTGATTTCCTTATCTCCTCTTTTGGCTTTTCCGCTCCAATCCCCTGATAAATCTTGAGAAAATGCGCTTACTATGGATAGTATAAATATTAATATGATTGATATTATTGTTTTCATTTTAGGTTGTTTTTTTCTTGTCGAATAGTATTCAACTATTAAATTTTAAATTGTGGATTTGTTTGGAATTAAATGATATAAAGAATTAATCCTCTAATTCCTTTAGTATATCGTAAGCCGATTCAGTTGCTTTTTTATATTTTTTTAATACCCATTGTGTGAAAATATATAAAACACCTATTCCTGAAGGGACTAGCCAATTGAGTTTTTCTGTCATTGTAAAAACATCAATGCCTTTCATGATTTTTCCAAATGTAATAACTGCAAGTATCAACACTATAAAGCTGGTATAAAAGCTTGTTTTTTGCAGACGCATAAACTTTGTTTTTTCCTTTGCATAATTCACTAACGATTCTTTATAAGTATTTTTAGAAATATCTATAGCCTTCATCTTTTTAATTGATTTTAATGAAAGTATTGGCAATAGCAAACAAGCAACTATTGTAAGTACTCCAGTAAGTTGTAAATACCAAACATCTAGTAAGTTAAAATTACTTATCAGGTAAATAATAGCAGCAAAACATATAAACGCACTTATAGTTTCTGGCACAGAGATGCTGCGCATTCTATTTTCATAACGCTCTTTAGTCATTTCCATAATTAACTGATCAGTTAATACTTTTTGTTGGTCAACTTTTTGACTCATATCTTCCCATAGGGATTTCATTTCTTCAAGTTCCATACTATTGTTATTTTTTAATTTGAGATTTTAATTTTTGTTTAATTCTAGCTAAACGTGTCCCAATATTGGTATTAGTAAACCCCGTAATTGCAGCTATGTCATCATAACTTTTTCCTTCTAAATGAAGCAGTATAATTCCTTTTTCCACAATACTAAGTTTTTTTATATGCGCATATAAAAGTGTAATTCGTTCTTCCATAACTGAATCAACATAATCTATTTGATTCAACAGAAAATTGTCTATGGATACTCGCGTTCCTTTTCTCTTTTCTTTTTTTAAATGCCTGATTGCAGTATTTAGTGCAATGCGATACATCCAAGTACTTATTTTTGAATCTCCTTTAAAAGAATCAAAAGATTTCCAAAGTTGATATACAATTTCTTGGTACAAATCTTTTTGATCTTCGGTACTATTTGTATAAAGCCTCGTTACTTTATAAATAATACCTTCGTTCTCTTTTATATGTTGAAAAAATTCTTCTTTTGTATGCATTTAAAGATTAATTACATTCTATTAGTATTTGAAGTATTCAAAAAATCACAAAAAAAGTGTTTTTATTTTAAGACACTTTTAATTAATTGATTTTCAGTCAAATAATATTAAGCAAAAATACAATAACAAACAATTCTTTGGCATTGATAATTTAATGAAGTAAAATTAATTGTTAATTCTAAAAGAAAAGTTCTAATTATAAAATCAGAACTAATCATTACTTTTAAGGTAAGTATTCGGTGTTATCCCTTCCATTTTTTTGAAAAACGTATTAAACACTGTTTTAGAATTAAAACCACTGTCATAAGCCACAGCCATAATTGTTAAGCCTTTGTTTTTTTCTAGAAGTACCTGTTCTTTAAATTCCTTAATTCGAAAAGTATTTACGTATTCAGAGAAGTTTTTTTGAAATCCTAGGTTTAATAATTGCGAGACATAATTGGTAGGAAGTTCTAAGTAAGATGACAGGTCCTTTAATGACAAATCAGGATTTAAATATAGTTTATAATCCGTCATAATCTGTTCTAATTCTTTTGAGTACTTTTCTATTTCGTCACTATCCAGTAAAGCTTGCTTGTACTTTTTTTTCTGTTTGTAATTTACATTATCAGGAATAGCTTTAAGTATAATGCTTTTAAAGCGTTTGTTGTTTTTTATAGGTTTTATTATTGGCTCTGGGTTTAGTAATAACATTAAGGGTAAGTGGTTTTCAAAAGCTTGTTCCACAAGATCAATTGCCTTATCGTGGTTCCCCAATAATACATTTACTAAAATTAAAAAGTTGAATGCTTTATCTATATTATCAGATTGTAAATAGGTTTCAAGCTCTGCTATCTTTTCTTTACAATTTTTAATGTCATTCAATTGGGCATAGCACATAGCCAAACCACCAAGTTGCGTTAAATCGTTAACCGGAACACCTTTCAAGTTTTTATAATAATCAATAGCTTCTTGGTGTTTGCCTGTAAATAATAAACATTCTCCAATGTATAAATATGGAAAAGGAAGGTCGCTATTTAACTCTAAAGCTTTTTCTAAATAGGGTTTAGCTTGGCTGTACTTTTCTTGAAGATAAAGCAAAAACCCTTTGTAATGATGATTCATTGCAGAAAACGGGTCTAATTGTAAGGCTTTATCTATGTAATTTTGTGCTGAATCTAATTTTCCTTCAACGGTTAAATAATTAGAAATAGTTAAGTAAATATCATCTGCTGGTTGAATTTCCAATGCTTTGTTAGCGTGTTCGTAAGCTTTTTCCAAATTCCAGTTTTGCCAAGATTCAATCCAGGATAAATTGAGTTGTACTCGTGATGAATTTGGATTCAGTTCAATCGCTTTTTCAAGAAAGGGTTGGGCTTTTTGAAAAGCCTCGTAAGCTGGCAATAATCCTAAGGTACCCATGTAGGTATAACTCAGATTTATATCTAAATATGGTTGAATAAAATTTGGAGATTTATTTATTATTTCTTTTAAGATATTTATACCTTTTATAGAGTTGTCAAAATCTAATTTCATTATATAGTATCTTCCTTTCAGATAATCTCTATAAATATTTACAGGCACATCAATTGTTTCTACTAGCTTATCTTCTATTTCGAGATGACCTATGTGTTCACGTAATTTTTCTGCAATGAATAGACTTATTTCATCTTGTATTTCAAAAATGTTTTCAGGGTTTCTATCAAAGGTTTCTGACCAGAAATGAAAGTCATCTAGTGTATCAATCATTTGCACTGTAATGCGCATTTTGTTTTTTGAAGTTCTTACACTGCCTTCAATAAAGGTAGCTACCTTTAACTTTTCTCTTATCTCTTTAGCTGTTACTGTTTTGTTTTTAAAATAAAATGATGAAGTACGAGAGGTTACAGAGAGATCTTTTATTTTCGCTAAAGCGTTAATAATTTCTTCTGTTAATCCATCGCAGAAATATTCGTTTTCAATATTGTTACTCATATTGACGAAAGGAAGTACTGCTATGGATTGTGTATTATTCATTAATTATCGAGTTACAAATTTACAAAAACCATAATTTATCTTTAGCGTCTTCAGGGGTGCCATTTTTATAATGAAATTTAGATTTTTAATCAAATACTCTAAAATTTATCTTCTTTTGGTTTCATCCTTTAGAACTCTTGAATTTGATATAATATGATTACCATAAAAAAAGTTCTGACTTATATTATCTCATACTTTTTTTGCCTTGACTAAATTCGATTCTTTTACTACAATTACAGCATAAACAAAAAGAGTAATGTTTTTTACATCATTTTGATTTAATGTAGAAGTGACAAACTCATCGTCAAATATGTAAAATTTCTCACTCATTTAACGTTACTTTCCAATACAGAAATTAGCAAAAATATTCCCTAATAAATCTTCGGTAGTTACTTCGCCAGTAATTTCACCTAAATGAAAAAGAGCTTGTCGAATATCAATCGCAAATAAATCCGTACTAATATTTAAA
>Ga0193954_1000491_pt1 | contig 22855 bp, 24 predicted proteins | sample BB_5_MG_FD_140340 | JGI IMG/M metagenome (GOLD analysis project Ga0193954, IMG submission 140340) | Microbial mat bacterial communities from the Broadkill River, Lewes, Delaware, United States - BB_5_MG | ecosystem: Environmental > Aquatic > Freshwater > River > Microbial mats | place: USA...
GCACAAGAATCTGCAAACTTTAATAAACAAAATATCATTAGTCAAGCTGGTACTTATGCAATAAGTCAAGCGAACTCTACAAGTCAAAATGTAATGAGACTATTACAATAATAGTTTTATTATAAGTATTGAAAGGTTCAAGTATTTACTTGAGCCTTTTCTATTGACTTTTATCTTGTATTTAAATACAATTGATTTAGTTAAATAAAGAATAATAGGAAAATACATGAGCCTCGAAAAAGAACAAATAGAACAAGCACTATTTGAAGTATATCAAAAGAATTTGAATTTTTTAAAGGAAAATTTTTCTGATATATTTCAATCAATAAATAATTTATCTGAAGATATTTCTAATGGAACTTATAAGGAAGAATATTCATTAGAATTAAAGAATGGATATTTTGATATCTTGAATAATACAAATAATGGTTATTATTATGCCGTAAATAGCTATGTGGATGCTGAAAAAAGAGCAGAAAACATAGATACCTCAAATAAAAGTTCTTTAGATTTATTACGGAAACAAGGAACATCTCAGTATTTATCATATCCTTCTGGGTTAAAAAATATTTTACCAGTGGTTGATTTTATTAACAAGGAAATTGATTTAACGAATATAGAATTTCAAAAAATAATGAAGTTTATGTATGTTGGAGTTGGTCTTGGGTACCATTTACAAGAAATAGATAAAAAAATAAATTCATATACAACGCTTATTATAGAACCTGAACTTGAGATATTTAGGTTGTCTTTGTTTACAACTGATTATACCATTTTTGATGAAGGGAATAGAACATTAATTTTAAATGTAGGAGATGACAAACAAAAAAGAAATCAAAGTTTAAGTGATTTTTATCATTGTCATGAATATATGAATTATAATATTAAATATTACAAATTATTACAAAATCATGAATATATAAAAGAGGAAGCTGTAGAGTTTTTTCGTAGTAATTTTTCTTTTTCTTTTCCTTATACATCTGTGATAGAAAATGTAAAAAGAACAATATCTTTTATTCGAAATAAAGATAATTTCTTAGATCTTAATAAGATTCAAGAAGAAGATATTTTTAAAGATAAAGACCTTTTATTGATAAGTGCTGGACCATCTTTGGATAACTATATTGAATTGATTAAAAAATACCAAAATCGATTTGTTGTTATGTGTGTTGATGTAATCTTAAGAAAATTAGAAAAAAATGGTATTGTTCCTGATATTGTATTTTCTATTGACCCATCAGAGTTGTGTGCAGGATACTTAAAGACAGAAGATAAAGAGTACTTAAAAAATAGTTCTATAGTATTGTTATCTCAACAACACCCTAGTGTGATGAAACTATTACGAGAAAGAAATTTAAATTATTATTTTAGTCAATTTTCTAAAATTATTGAAGAGATAGGGTATTTAGGAAGTGTGCCAAATGTAGGAACATTTACTTTTCAAATAGCAATACATATGGGAGCAAAAAGCTTATATATGATAGGAAATGATGCAGCTTTTAATCAAAAAACAGGATCAAGGTATAGTACAGATAGTTCATATATTCAAGTTGAAAACTTAGATACCATAGAAACAAAGAATGACGTAATTTCATATGAAGATATCATAGAAGTCAAGGGTAATTTACGAGATACTGTTAAGACGAATAGAGATTTAATTGCTTTTAAATATCATTTTGATAATAGTATAAGAGAATTAGAAAAATACTATGATTATAATGCATATAATTTATCAGATGGAGTTTTAATTGATGGATTAAAACCTCTAAAAGAAGATGAATTTATCTTACATACTCAAATGAATGAAGAATTTGATTTCGATGCTGTAACAAAATTTAATAAGATTTCAAAAGTAATTGATGGAAATTGTTATGAAGATGATATAAAAATTTTAAATGGAATAATCCAGAGAGCTAAGAAGTTTCAGAAGTTAAAAATCAATTCAAGAGATGATTTTTTGACTAAAAAGTTAGATATGATGATATGGATTTTAGAAAAATCAAAAGAATTATCTATTGATATATATGGGAGTATTTTTCTACAATATACATCAATGGTAGATGCATATATAAATTTTGCTATTAATTTAAAACAAAAAGATTTATACACAAAGGCAAATTTAGAAAAAATGAGTAGTTATTGGATAAAAGGTGTTATTTCTGTTTTTAAAGATATGAAAGATTCTGTTAGTAAATAATTATTTTAGTTATATTCAATCTGCGGTAATAAAGGTGAATTTATGAAAAATACAAAGTGTTTAGTTAAATGAAAGGGATAGTCTTAGCAGGAGGAAGTGGGACACGTCTTTATCCAATTACCAAAAGTATCAGTAAACAACTTTTACCTATATATGATAAACCAATGATCTATTATCCATTATCTGTTTTGATGTTGTCAGGTATAAAAGAGATACTTATCATTTCAACGCCAGAAGATTTACCAAAATTTGAAGAGCTTTTGGGGGATGGCAGTGATTGGGGTATTAAACTCGAATATAAAATACAACCATCACCAGATGGTCTAGCACAAGCTTTTATCTTAGGTGAAGAGTTTATCGGCGATGATTGTGTGTGTTTAGTACTAGGTGATAATATTTTTTATGGCCATGGATTCACTCCTTTACTTAAAAAAGCGGCTTCTTTAGAAGAGGGTGCAGTAGTATTTGGTTATCAAGTAAAAGATCCAGAAAGATTTGGAGTAGTTGAGTTTGATGAAAATAAAAAAGCGATAAGTATCGAAGAAAAACCATTACAGCCAAAATCAAATTTTGCAGTTACAGGACTATATTTTTATGATAATAGTGTTATCGAAATAGCTAAAGCTGTCAAACCTTCTCATCGTGGAGAAGTAGAAATAACTTCTGTAAATGAAGAATATTTAAAAAGAGATAATTTAAAAGTAGAACTACTTGGACGTGGATTTGCTTGGCTTGATACAGGAACTCATGATAGTTTAATAGATGCAGGTCAATTTGTACAAACTATTGAGCACAGACAAGGGTATAAAATAGCTTGTTTAGAAGAGATCGCTTATAATAATGGGTGGATAGACAAAGAAAAAGTATTGGAAATAGCGAAACCTTTATCTAAAAATGGATATGGAAAATATCTAGAGGAACTTGTGAAAAATGATTAATATTTTATTAACTGGAACAGCAGGATTTATTGGTTCAAATTTTGTACCTTATTTTTTAGAGAAATATTCAGATTATAATCTTATAAATCTTGATTTACTTACTTATGCTGGAGACTTAGAAAACTTAAAAGAGTGTGAAAATAATCCTAGATATAAATTTATCAAAGGTGACATTTGTAATAGAGAACTTGTAGAATTTATTTTTAATGAATATGATATTAAAGGTGTAATTCATTTTGCAGCAGAATCACATGTTGATAATAGTATTAAAAATCCTGGTATATTTATAGAAACAAATGTAAATGGTACTTTTACACTTATTGATATTGCACAAAAATATTGGATGGAAAAACCATTTGAGTATAAAAAAGAATATAATAAATGTAGATTTCATCATATCTCAACAGATGAAGTTTATGGTACACTTAATGAAATTGATTTATTCACAGAAGAAACACCGTATGCTCCAAATTCTCCATATTCTGCTTCAAAAGCTTCTAGCGATATGATAGTACGGTCATATCAAGAAACATTTGGTTTAAATACAGTTATTACTAACTGTTCAAATAATTATGGTCCTAAACAACATGATGAAAAATTGATACCTACTATTATCAGAAAAGCACTTAATGGAGAATCAATCCCTATCTATGGGGATGGTAAAAATATACGAGATTGGTTATATGTGCTTGATCATTGTAAGGGAATAGATTTAGTATATCATACAGGATTAGAAGGTAATGTGTATAATATAGGTGGAAGAAATGAAAGAACAAACTTACAAATTGTAGATGTAATATGTACAATTTTAGATGAAAAAAAACCAAAAAATGTAAGTTACAAAGAACTTATTACTTTTGTTGAAGATAGAGCAGGGCATGATAGAAGATATGCCATAGATGCTAGTAAACTAGAAAATGAACTTGGTTGGAAAGCTGATAACGATTTTGATAGTGGAATTGTGAAGACTGTTGAGTGGTATTTGAAAAAGAATGGTATAAGTTAAATGGTAAATGTAACAAAGCCATATCTTCCAAATAAAGAAAAATATAAAGAATATATAGATGAAATTTATAGGAATGGATGGATAACAAATTATGGTCCTTTAGTTCAACGGCTTGAAAAAAGGCTTGAAAAATATTTAGGAGTTAAAAATGTAGTACTTGTATCTAATGGTACTACAGCTTTAGAAGTAGCATATCGTACTTTAGATATCAAAGGATTTGTAATAACTACGCCATTTAGTTTTGTTGCGACTACTAGCTCATTAGTCACAAATAATATTTTACCAATATTTGCAGATATAGATAAAAAAACATTGAATATAGATGTAAAAAATATAGAAAGACTTATCACTCCCAATACTTCTGCAATAGTTCCTGTTCATGTCTTTGGAAATATTTGTGATGTAGAAAAAATTGATGTTATTGCAAAGAAAAACAATCTTAAAGTTATCTATGATTCTGCACATGCCTTTGACGTAAAGTATAAAAATAAATCAATACTAAATTATGGAGATATTTCAACACTTAGTTTTCATGCAACTAAGCTATTTCATACAATAGAAGGTGGTGCTTTAATAATAAATGATGATAATTTGGTTAAAAAAGCAAGGCATCTTATAAATTTTGGTATTGAAAATCCAGAATCAATTCCTCTCTTAGGCACAAATGGAAAAATGAATGAGTTTGAGGCAGCTATGGGACTTTGTGTTCTTGATGATATTGAAGAGATAAAAGAAAAGAGAAAAGTTATTTTTGAATATTATGAAACAGAGTTAAAAGAGATAGTGAAATTCCAAAAAAAAAATAAAAATAGTACGTTGAACTACAGTTATTTTCCTATTGTTTTTAAAAGTCAAGAGACACTTTTAAAGGTACAAAAAGCACTGAATAAAAAACAAATATTTCCAAGAAGATATTTTTATCCATCGCTTGATAGTTTACAATACATAGAACCAAAACAGATATGTAAAAAATCTAGAGAAATGAGTAGTAAAATACTTTGTTTACCTATTTACCCTGAATTAATGAAAAATGAACAGAAGTTAATTATTAAACTTATTAAAGAAAATATATTATGACTGTAGGTATAATGCAACCCTATTTATTTCCTTATATTGGATATTGGCAACTTTTAGATGCAGTGGATACCTTTGTTGTATACGATAATATACAGTTCTCTAAAAGAGGTTGGTTTCATCGAAATAATATTTTAATGAATGGTAAAAAAAAACTTTTTTCTATTCCTTTAAAAAAAGATTCGGATTATTTAGATGTAAGAGATAGGGTTATTTCTGATACTATAGAGAAAGAGATAAGTACAATACTTAAACAAATTGAAAGTAGCTATAAAAAGGCACCATATTTTACAGCTGTTTTTCCAATGATAAAAGAAATATTTCAAAATGATGAAAGAAATCTTTTTGAATATATTTATAATTCCTTAACTCAAATATCTAAATATCTTGATATCAATACAAAAATTATTATCTCTTCAACTATAGATATTAATCATGATTTGAAGTCTCAAGATAAAGTACTATCTTTCAATAAAGTACTAGATGCAACTCAATACATAAATACTATAGGTGGTATTGAACTTTATGAATATGAGGAATTTAAAAAAGAAAATATAGAACTTGAGTTTTTAGAGTCAAATATACCCGAATATAAACAATATGGTGATAAGTTCGTACCCTATCTTTCTATTATAGATATAATGATGTTTAATAGTAAAGGTGATATTAAGAAGATGTTAAAAAATTATAAATTAATATGAGGTAGTTATGATGTTAAAATGGAAAAAATTAGGAAAGATTTTTAATCCCATAGAATATAAAAATAATGCATGGCTTGATTCATTTGCTCAAGGGCCAAGTGTAATAGAATACGATAGTTTTATAAGGGTATACTTTAGTTGTAGACCCATGCCTGATGAAAATGGTCAATATGTAAGTTATTCCTCTTATGTAGACTTAAATAAGAATGATTTTAGTGTAATAGAAGTTTCAAAAGAGCCTATTTTACAGTTAGGAAAACTAGGAACATTTGATGAATTTGGAATATATCCGACTTCTGTAATAAAAACTAATGAGAAATATTTGGCTTATTATGGGGGATGGACAAGATGTGAATCTGTTCCTTTTAATGTTGCAATAGGATGTGCCGTAAGCGAAGATGGAAAAGTATTTAAAAGGATAGGTGAAGGACCCGTCTTATCCTACTCTCAAGATGAACCATTTATTTTAAGTGGACCAAAAATTCGACGTTTTAATGATACTTATTATTTATTTTATATTGCAGGTAGAAATTGGATTGAAGTGAATAATAAACCTGAACCTATATATAAAATAAGAATGGCAATTTCTAAAGATGGTTTTAATTGGACAAAACAGAATAAAGATTTAATTGAGGATCTTTTAAATGAGAATGAAGCACAAGCAAGTCCTGATGTGATTTTTGCTAATGGAAAATATCATATGTTTTTTTGTTTTAGAGAAGCAAGTGATTTTAGATATAATAAAGATAGAAGTTATAAAATAGGATATGCTTATTCTGATGATTTAATACAATGGACAAGAGATGATAAAAAAGTAGGAATTACCACTTCTAGTGAGGGATGGGATTCGGATATGATTGCATATCCCCATGTTGTTTATTTAAATAATAAGTTTTATATGTTTTATTTAGGGAACGAAGTAGGAAAATATGGATTTGGTATTGCAGAACTCGAAGGGGAACTATTATAATGAAATGGGAAAAGTTAGGAAAAATATTTGATCCTCTTGATTATGAATTGTATGATGATTATATAGGCTATGCACAGAGTCCACAGGTTTTAATAAATGATAATTTTATAAGAATATATTTTTCTACTAGAAAAAAATCTGATAATGGAAAATATATTAGCCATATCCAATATGTAGATATGAATAAAGACTTTACTAAAGTATTAGATGTTTCTAAGCATGAGGTAGTACCTACTGGCAAATTAGGATGTTATGATGAACATGGTATTTTTCCAATAAATATATTAGATTACAACGGTGAAATTTTTGCGTATTTAAGTGGATGGTCAAGAAGAATTTCTGTTTCAGTTGAAACAGGAATTGGTATAGCAAAGAGTTATAATAATGGTAGAACATTTAGTAAACTAGGTGATGGTCCAATTTTAACAAGTTCACTACATGAGCCATATTTAGTAGTGGATGGGTTTGTTAAAAACTATGATAACATATTTCATATGTGGTATATTTACGGTACAGAATGGACTCAAATAAATGATAATGAGGAAGCAGAAAGAACATATAAAATAGGACATGCTACTTCTTTAGATGGTGTTATATGGAATAAAGAGTCAAAACAAATTATATCTGATAGTATAGAATATGAATGCCAAGCACTACCTACTGTGATTAAAATTAGAAATAGATATCATATGTATTTTGCATATAGGTCAACATTTGATTTTCGAAATAACAGTAATAATTCTTATAAAATAGGATATGCTTATTCTGATGATTTGATAAAATGGACTAGGGATGATAATAATGCAGGGATAGAATTATCTGATACAGGATGGGACTGTGAAATGATGTCATACCCACATGTATTTGAATGTGATAATGAAGTATACATGCTTTATAATGGAAACTCATTTGGGAAAGATGGTTTTGGAATTGCAAGGCTTACTAAAAGTGAATAATATAGTTTTCAAAACTTCATGTTCAACTAGTAAAGAGATATATTTACATTTAGAAGAAATAAGTGAAGATATGTTTCCCAAATTACATACAATTGTTAATTTGGATGAATTTAGCCAAAAAATTTATAATAACACAGTTAGATTTGAGGCTTGGGATTTTGAAAAATTGATTGGATTAGTAAGTATTTATTATAATGATTTTAGTTCAAAAATAGGGTTTATTAATCATGTAGGAATTTTAAAAACGTATAGGGGGAGAGGTATCTCTCATATACTTCTTAATAATACATTTAATTATGGAGTTTTTAAAGGTTTTAAAGGTATAAAATTAGAGGTTTCTACGAAAAACATACTTGCAAAAGAGTTGTATGAAAAATATGATTTTAAAGTTAATAAAAGAGATACTAATAGCATAGAAATGTATAAAAATTTAATTGTTGGAGAAAAAATGAAAAGAGATTATAATAAAGAGACAATAAATAATGAAAGGGAGTATGCGTACTCTTTTGATTTTGATGTAATGCATCCCTATATGATTAAGTCTTTCGAACCATTTCTCAATAAAAATGGTAGCTTTTTAGAACTAGGTTGTTTTAAGGGAGATTTTACAAAAAGATTTACTGAGTATTTTGATGATATTACATGTGTTGAAGCCTCAAGTGAAGCAATAGAAGAAGCAAAGAGAAAAGTGCCTTCAAATGTTATATTTATTCATGATTTATTTGAAACAGTTGAGTTACCAAAAAAATATGATAATATTATTTTAACACATGTTTTAGAGCATCTTGATGATCCTGTTAAGGTATTAAAAAGAATTAATGATGAATGGTTAAATGATGGAGGAAGACTTTTTCTAGTAACCCCAAATGCAATGGCTCCATCACGACAAATTGCTGTTAAAATGGGACTTATAACGCATAACTCAGCTGTAACACCTGCAGAAAAAGAACATGGACATAGAATTACATATACCCTTGATACTTTGGAACGAGATGCAAAAGAATCGGGATTAAACGTAGTTCATAGGTCAGGTATATTTTTCAAAGCATTAGCTAATTTTCAATGGGATAAGTTACTTCAAACAGATATAATTTCTAAAGAGTATTTAGATGGCTGTTATGCTCTGGGTCAACAATACCCTGAGCTTTGTTCTAGTATCTTTCTTCTTTGTCAAAAGAAGTAAGGATTTTTTTCAATATCTTCAATTAGTAAAGAAATTTCTTTTTTTATATCTTGTTCTTGTTCATAAATATTATGAGCAATTTTTGACTGTTCTTTATAAAATAATGGATCATGAATATATCTCTTTATTATTTGTTCCATTTCATTATAGGAAGAGACGCTAAAATTATTTTTAGTAAGTGTGTGGACATCTCCTTTATCAAGGGTAACAATAGGAATAGAATGCATAATGGAATAAAGTGCACCATGTCCACCTCCAATGCGATCTGGATTAATATGTAAGTCAAATAATTTTAAAACATCACTTAGATAATCTTGATAGGGTAGAAATTTAGAATTGTTTTTTAATAGAGGAAATTGATCACAAAGTAAACTATATCTTAAAAATTCTCCAATAAAAACAATAAAAGTATTTTCTGTAATTGTATTTAGTATCATTAGTATAAATTCATCAGAAACTTCATTATCAAGTCTATTCCCTACAATACTAAGAAGGAACTTATCGTTAGGCAAATCATAATCTTCTTTTGAATAGGTTACTTTAGATTCATGATAACCATTCTTAGGGTTAGAAATAATGAGAGATCTTTCATCAATATTTAGCTCTTTACATAAATTTTTATTATCATTAGATAACATAGTTCTATTAATACGGATTTGACTTTCACTTATTGGAAAATCAGAAGTAGTAGGAAATGTAATACTACTTATAATATTTGAACATAAATCACATGTAAGATTACCTGAACCAAAATTGAGTAAAAAATATGGCTTGTATTCTTTTACAATTGATAAGATATTATTTATCTCCCCTTCATTTGGCATATTAGAAAAAGGTTGGTAGAAAGGAATTTCTAAATCATTATAAGATACATAATTTGTATTTGAATACTTTTGCATATCATTAGCAATAAAATTCTTAAAAAAAGGAACAGCTCCCTCTTGAGTTATTAATTCTTTTGTATTAATTATTAGTACATCTTTATTAAAATCTTTTATTAAGTAAGATGCCCTTTCGAGAATAAGTTTTGTTGGAGCATGATTAGATCCTAAAAATTGACTAGTAAAGATAAAAATTAAATTTTTATTTCTATTTTCTTTTGGAATAAGGGTTAAATCATTAAGTGAGTCTTTGTATTCATTATATACATTTCTATATAACTTTGCAATATGAAGTTGCGATGAGATACTTTGTATATTAGGAGTGATAAAATATAGTCTTAAATATTGCCAGAATAAATAGTATTTATTTGACTTAGTTAGAGTAGAAGTTTGGATTTCATCAATAATAGTATGAAAAAAGCTATCTGTAAGAGAATCGAAATCGATTAAAAAAGAGTTAATAAATGTATCATAAATAATATTTCTTTTTGTATTGATAATAAGCTTTAAAATAATGAAAAATTTATACTGCTCTATTTTTGGAAGTTTAGAAATTTTTAACTGTGATTTATTTAAGGCAGTTCCTTTATCTACATCAGAACTTGTTAGAATATTTAGAATATAATTTATATGTAAAACGATAATGGGTTCGATATGAATAAAATCTGATTCTACATTAATATCTTGTTTTACGTCAGAATTATCTAAATTTATAACTTTTATATTAATGCTAACTCCTGTAGTGATTAAATATTTATTATTAAAATAAAATATTTTTTCAAAGGTAGGCTTTTTTTTAATAAGAGATATATTGTCTATAGAATGTATCTTTTGTAAATTTATATCTATAAATAGATCTTTTGGTTCATCTTTTAAATAATAAATAGGAATTGTTATCTCTTCTTCTACGGGTATATCTGTATGTAAAAATAGTTTATGTTCTTCATTTTCAGTCAATTTTTTATTTGTTTGTGAAGAGTGATAAATAAAAGCATCGAAAATTTGAGTATACATTCTATATGCAATAATTAAAAACTGTATATTATCACTACATATATAAATATCTTTTTTTTCATGTTCTTGATATACATTTAAGATATTATTGATATCATAATTAAAAATATATATAATATTACATGAGTCATTACTTGTTAAGTTAATCTCTGTGTTTTTATTATCAGTAAAAAAAAGTATAGTTTTCATAAGGAAACAATCTGCATTATTGAGTTTTTTGTAATAAAAATATTTGATCTTCTAAATGCGTTTCATCAAGGTACTGATATTTTTTCTCTTTTATAAGAGTTAAACTTGGAAATGTATCTTGATAGAGTTTAGAAAAGTTTGTTTTCCACATAATATTTTTTTGCCCATGGTAAAGTAAGTCAGTATAACTATCGGCATAATATTCAAGACCCCATATATATTGATTTGTTACTCTATATATCTCTTTTAAAACTTTTTGTATATTATCAGGTGAGATATGAATAAGTACTCCATGTGTAAATACAACATCAAAATAGTTATCTTTAAATGGTATATCTAATGCATCTCCTTTGATGATATTAAGATTATCGGTTCGATGTTTTGCATAATTAATAGCTCTATCTTGAATCTCTATACCATAAAGGTTTGTAAATCCTTGAGATTGTAAATGAAAGAGTTGATTACCAATATTTGTACCCACTTCTAAAATTTTAGCATCTTTAGGAATATCTTTTAAAAAATCAGTATTAAGAGTATCTTTATTGATACCAAATCTTTTCATGTAAAAATTATTTAACTCACTAGGATTGTAAACATTTCTTTCTAAATAACCTTCTCCAAACTCTTCTTCCCATGTTCTTCTTTGTTGTGTAATATTCATTATAAAGCCTTTGTAATCTGTTTATTATATTAAACTTTTCTTATGATTAATTTAATCTATCACCAAAAGAATAGTTCATTTCTGCTTTTGTGTTTAATATTTCATTAAGATATTTTGGATGTTTACCATAACCAGGTCTTACACTTTTGATATTCTTTTCTGTAAATACTTCACCTTTTTTGATATCTTTTGATACGTATAAACTTCGTGAAAATTGTCTACTCTCTTTTTTCTTTTGAGTCATACCGTAATCAATACTTCCAAGAAGCTTTTCTGTTTCTCTTACTGCTTTAATCATATTAGAAAATTCATCTTTATTCATAGAAAATTCAGCATCAGCTCCACCAATAGATTTATCTAAAATAAAATGTTTCTCAATGACTTTTGCCCCTAATGCTACAGCAGTAATCGGAGCAGTACTACCTAAAGTATGATCTGAAAATCCACTTATCACATTAAAGGTATTTGCTAGTGATGGAATCATATTTAAATTAGCATCTTCTAAAGGTGCTGGATAGGCACTTGTACACTTTAGTAGTATAATATCATTATTCCCTACATTTCTACATATATCTACTGCATCTTGTATCTCATCTATTGTAGCTATTCCTGTACTTATTATAATAGGCTTCATTTTGGATGCTGTGTATCGTATAAGTTCATAGTCAGTTATCTCAAATGATGCTATTTTATAAGCAGTTGGATTAAACTGTTCTAAAAAATCAACGGCAGTTTTATCAAAAGGTGATGAAAATATATCAATATCTAAACTTCTCGCATAACGGAAAAGTTCTTTGTGCCATTCCCAAGGAAGATATGCTTCTTTATATAAGTCATAGAGTTTTCTATCATCCCAAAGAGTTCCACCCTTTATTATAAAGTCATTGTTATCACAATCTAAGGTTATAGTATCTGCTGTGTACGTTTGAAGTTTAATAGCATTTGCTCCAATATCTTTTGCTGCTTTTATTGTATCCTTTGCTATTTGTAGTTCCCCACCATGATTTGCACTTAATTCAGCTATTATAAATGTCCCATCATTAGTAAAATCAAAATTACCTATTTTCATTTTTTAACTCCATGTATACTAGTTTATTTTCTCTTTTATTTTCACAAAAATTAAATCTTTTATACAAATGAATTGCAGCATTATTTGTTATAAATACATTTGAATAAAGTGATGATAAACCTAATTCATTAAAAGAATAGTTAATTATCTGAGTCATAAGAATTTTGCCATATCCTTTTAGGAATGGATTTGTATACAAACCAATTTCTGCAGTTTTATTGGTACTATCAATTGAAGTTAAATCAATAACCCCAATAGCATTTTTACCATCTTTTACTAAAAAATAAACTCTATCTTTTTGAGTTTCTAAAGATTTAATATAATTTAAGTGACTTTCCAATGTTATGATATCTTTATTGTACATCCATTCTCTTATATTAGGATGATTTCTCCAGTTTAAGATCATCTTTTTTTGTTCCATATTTAAGTCAACAAAATTTATTAATTGTATTTTATTCATGATATTTTATCTAATAACTTAATAAGTTTTCTTTTTTCAAATTTTTTTAATAATAGTTGATTGTTTTTCTTTAAAAAGTTGTACATTTCGTTTTGATTATTAGCTGTTTTTATTGCTATAAAAGGAACATTTAAAAAATAAATTTCATTTAAAGTTACACTTGGTGTCACAATAGCTAAATCACTTTTTCTCATAAGTTTTGCTATTTTGGTTGAATTTATATGTAGTTTTATCCAATTTTTGTTTTGGATATATTTTTGCAATGCTTCTAGATTTTTATTTGTAGTTGTCGTAACTAAAGTAACTTGTATATTTTCAAACTTTCTTAAAACTTTTAAAATATCAATATTTATATTGCTATGATCTGTTCCACCCATTGCTAAAAAAATAGTTTTTTTCTTGTTTATTTTATATACTTTATTTTTCTCTTTATAAAATTCTTTTCTTAAAAGAGTATATTTACTACCGCATCTTAGTTTACAATGTTTAGGAACTAACCCTTTATATTTTTTCTTATTTCCATAAATATTATGATTTAATAAAATATCACAATGATGTTTGAGATATGTATCATCAAATGATAGTATTTTAATTTTGTTATTTTCTTTTATATATTTTTCAAACTTATAATCAATTTCATAATGATCAAAAACTACAAAATCAATATTCTGTTGTTTGATGATTTTATTTAATTCTTTTTTGTCATTTGTTTGTAAATTGATTACTTTAAAGCCATTTTTTTTAATAGTACTATTGATATTTCCATCTAAGTTTTGTGTAGCAAAAGCGATATGGTGACCATCTTTTGCATACTGATTTGCTAAAACTAAATCTCTCATGATATGACCAGTTCCGATATTAGAAGATGAATCTGCTCTAAATAATATGTTTTTGATATTAGTCATTACTATTCTTTGTATTTTTATTTACAACTTCATACATATATTCAGCACGTTCCCAATCTTCTGGAGTATCTATATCTTGAACTAAATGTCTAGGTAAAATAATAGGTATACTATCTTTGCCAAATGGAATCTCATCACTTTTTATTTTTAAATTTTCCCAGTAAAATTGTCCTGCATCTTGATATGCCTCTTCTAAGTCTTGACTTCGTGTGTAAAAATGTTCTGGAGTAAACATTTCACATCGTCCATCTTGATTTAATTTAAAAGTTCTTTGAATAGGAAAAGGCATAGATGTAACGCTAAATGCTTGTTTTGCATCTGAATTTTGTAGTTTTTTAAAACCTTCAATTAGGTATTCTATTTGTAATAATGGTGCTGTTGCATAAATCGTACAAACATAGTCTATTTGTTCATTGTTATTTTTTAAATAGTCAACCATATGATTGACAACATCTCCAGTACCTGTAAAATCATCACTTAATTCTTTCGGACGTAAAAAAGGAACTTCTGCACCATATTCTTGTGCTATTTTTGAAATTTCATTATCATCAGTACTTACAACAACTTTATCAAATAATTTTGATTTTAAAGCTACTTCAATGCTATAAGCAATAAGTGGTTTCCCAAAAAAATCTTTGATATTTTTTCTAGGTATTCTTTTACTTCCACCACGAGCTGGTATGATTGCTATACACTTACTCATTTAATAACTCAAATAAAGTTTTTATTACATATTTTTGGTTCTCATCACTTAAGCTATAGTACATAGGGAGTGAAAAACATTGTTTATAGTATTCATCCATAGTAGGAGTATACTCATTCCCATATCCTAAATCTTTATAATAAGCTTGTTTATTTATAGGTATATAGTGAAGTTGTATACCTATATTTTTTTCACGAAGTTTTAAAAATAATTCTTCTTTTGAGATACTTACTTTCTCAAAATCAACTTTTACTACATATAAATGATATGATGATTTTCCATGATAAGTATATAAAGGTGCTATGATACTATTTCTAAAAGATTCATCATATTTTTTAGCTATTTGTATTCTTCTTTTAATAAATTTATCAAGTTTTGATAGTTGAGAGATACCAAGTGCACATTGTATATCAGTGATTCTATAATTATACCCAAGCTCTCTCATCTCATATTCCCATGGTTTCATATCTGCTGTTTTTACCATACCATGAGCTCGTAAAGTCAACAGTTTTTCATACAACTCTTGAGAGTTTGTAGTTATTGCCCCACCTTCTGCAGTTGTTAGGTGTTTTACTGGATGAAATGAGAATATAGAAGCATCACTATTCACGCAAGAACCAGCTTTTATACCATCATACACTGCACCAATTGCATGAGCATTATCTTCAACAATTTTGATATTGTATGTTTCTTTTATATGTTTAAGTTTTTTTTGATTGAGCATATTTCCTGAAAAGGAGACTCCATATATAGCTTTTATAGTAGGGTCTTTTTTAAGTTCTTTTTCACATAACTCTAAATCAATATTACCATCTTCACAAATATCTATAAATATTGGTTTTGCTTGTACATAAAGAATTGAGTTTGCAGTGGCTAAAAAAGAATTAACAGTGGTTAAAACTTTGTCATCTTTGTTTAGAAGTGCAAGGGAAATTAAATGTAAGGCAGCTGTACCATTTGATACAGATACAGTATATCTCGCTCCACAATATGAAGATATAGCATCTTCAAATTCTTGTATTTTTGGACCTGTTGTTAAAAAGTCTGATTGAAGTGTTTTTATTACCGTATCTATATCATCTTGTTCAATAGTTTGTTTTCCATACGGTATAAAAGCCACTTTAAGACTCCTTAATCATTTTTAATAAATCATTACTTGTTAACCATTGAGTATTATTTCCTGAATTGTATTCAAATCCTTGTTGAACAGGAATACCAGATTCTCCGATTTTATTTGTATTATAATCTACTCTATATGTAAATGTAATAGTTGGTTTAATTACATAATGGTCATCAAATTCTAATGTTAAATGACTATCATCAGCAGGACACATAATCTCATGGAGTTTTTCTCCTGGTCGAATTCCAATTACTTTATGTGGTAAAGTAGGTGCAACTGTTTTTGCCATATCTGTTATTTTCATAGATGCGATTTTTGGGATAAATATCTCTCCACCTTGCATCCTTTGAAAGTTTTTAAGTACAAAGTTTACACCATCTTCTAATGTGATAAAAAACCGTGTCATTTTATCATCAGTTATAGGTAGTTCTTTTGCACCTTCTTTAATGAGTTTTTTAAAAAATGGAACAACAGAACCACGGCTCCCCACAACATTCCCATATCGTACAACAGCAAAAGATGTATTTTGCGTACCAGTAAGATTATTTGCAGCCACAAATAATTTGTCAGAAGCAAGTTTAGTAGCACCATACAGATTCACTGGATTTGCAGCCTTATCTGTAGATAAAGCAATCACTTTAGAAACATTATTTTCAATGGCAGCATCGATTACATTTTGTGCTCCATTTATATTAGTTTTTATACACTCCATAGGATTGTATTCAGCAATTGGTACATGCTTTAGTGCAGCAGCATGAATCACATAATCAACATCTCTAAATGCTTTTTTTAGTCTTTCCGCATCTCTAACATCACCAATAAAATAGCGCATACAATCTTGATTGAACTCTTGAGCCATCTCATACTGTTTGAGTTCATCTCTACTATAGATTATAATTTTATTTGGTTTATAGTTTTTAAGGAGTATCTGAGTGTACTTTTTTCCAAAGCTTCCTGTTCCACCTGTAATAAGTATATTTTTACCATTGAACATATTGATTCCTATAGATTTTTTTCTTTATTCTATCATTTTATTATTAAAGTGAGTATATTCTAATCTAAAACTATATACGTATCATTAGTATATATTTTATTATCAATCCCGATTACTTTTTCTTCATTATCAAATGAAAAATCAAATACTTTTGCTGTTTTAAAATTCTCGTCTATTCTAATTAAAAAATTTTGAGATTCTAAGGCATATAAATATGTACCAAAGGCTAGTGCATTTATTTTTGCAAATTTAAATTTTTTAAAAGCAGTTTTATTTAGTAAAAAATCATATTTTGCTATCTCTCCATCAAGTGTAGCAACATAAATATTATTTTTATTTACAATAATACTTTGTATATCAATATCTTTTAAATTCACTTTTCCATTTACAAATGTGAATAATTTATTTGATGTTGCGGCTATAAGTATATTTTGTACCTCTTTTAAAAAGATGATATTATTTACATCGTTATTTGGATCTATGTTAATTGTTTTTGCAACAACTTTTTGTTTTAAATCGACAATAACAATTTTTCCATCAAGGGTAGGATAAAGTACAACTGTATTTAAAAATATTGGATTTGCAATTTTTGTATTATTAATTGAAGAAGGTTTTAAATATTCTTTAAAGAGAATTTTTTTTGTATCCATGTCAAATAAGGTAATCGAATTATCAATAGAACCAAAAGCAAGTAAATTATTATGTTTACTTGCAGAAATAATATTTTTAGAAAATGAAAAACTTTTTGTCGTATCGTTATTTTGTAGATAAACTTTAGCATTATTATCGGTTGAAATCGTTGTGTCATTAACAAAGTTTAAGAAGTATGATTTTTTCGTTTTGTTGTCGACTATCCCAGAAGAAGAAATAAAATTTTCATTTTCTAATGTCGCCCCATTACTGTTTAAACTTATGATAGAACTATCGAGTTTAATTACATTTTGTTGTAAGTTAAATGTATCTTCAGGTTCAAAATATTGTTTTGAACTGCATCCTGTAAAAAGGATAATAAATAGTGTTGTAAGAGAAAGTAATTTTTTCATATTGTTGTATCCTATTTAGTTAACAAAAAATGTTCAAGCATTTTTGCCATAGGTGCTACTTCTGACTTTAATTGTATTAATTTTAAAGTCTCTTTTGCTTCAGTAAACTTACTCTCTTGAGTTTGAATCAATGCTTTGTTAAATAGTGCAAAATCTTTGAGTATAAACTCTTGACTTTGTGTTACTGAATTTAATCCTTTAACACTTTGTGATTGAATAGCTTTTGTATAAATTGCTAGGTCTTTGAAAAATTCTACATCTATTTCTTTTGTATCATCTAATCTATATTGTACAATCTGATAAAGTTTTGGATTTTTAACTTGAAGTATAGCCATCGCTTCTTTGTCATTAGGGTTTTTTAGTAAAGTATTAAATGCGGTATTTGCTTGTATTTTATTTTGTTCCGTAAAATAAGCAGAAACATAAAATCCTACAGTAGAGAAAATTACAATAGCTACAATTCCAATAATAGCATTTTTATATTTTTTAAAGAGTTTTTCAATTTTAAAAACACTTTCCATATAACTTTCTTCTGCAGAAATCTCTTTCTTTATATAATTTACATCTTCTTTTAAACTCATTGTATAAACCTTATATTGTATATTTACGTAGAGTATATCGAAATTTTATTTATTATATGTTTAGGATATAAATTAAGCTTTTATGATCTGCTCTCCAGATAAATATAACCATCTATTATTAATTCTTTCAAATTTACTTTTCTCACAAAATGTCTCATCTTTGCCATGAGAACTTATTTGAGCTTTAAATGTGACAAATGAGATAGTATTACCTGGTATATGATCAATAATTGTAAGTTTTTCAAAATTAAAATTTTGTGTGAAATACACTATATCATTTTCCCATTGAGTTATATCTTGAGTATAGTCAACATTATCTTTATGTGTAGTTTTTATAATATATTTGGGAAGTGAAAGAAAAAATGCACTGTATCTCGAACGCATAAGTGCTAGTGCAGTTTTTGGGTAGATACCTTTGTGGAAAGGTTGGCAACATTTTTTATATTTGTCACCACTTCCACAAGGGCATAAACTGTTAGAAGAGATTTTAATAGTTAATCTCTATTTTAAATCTTTTTTTGCTTTTTCAGCTCTTCTTCTTTTTGTTGGATCAAGTTCTCTTTTTCTTAATCTAATGTTTTCAGGAGTAACTTCAACAAGCTCATCATCTTCAATCCACTCTAAAGCATGCTCTAAAGACATCTCTTTAGCAGGGATAATTTTAATAGCTTCATCTGCACCAGATGATCTTACGTTTGATTGTTGTTTTGCTTTTACTGGATTAACATCAAGGTCATTTGCTCTTGAGTGCTCACCAATTACCATACCACCATAAACTTTCTCTTGTGGAGATACAAACATAACCCCTCTATCTTGTAAATTAAAGATTGAGAATGCAACAGCTTCTCCTAGTTCTGTTGAAACTAAAGCTCCATTCATTCTTGATGTAACAGCTCCCGAATGTGCTCTAAAGTCTAAGAACGAGTGATTCATTACACCTTCACCTTTTGTATCAGTAAGGAATTGACCTCTGTAACCGATTAATCCTCTTGCAGGGATCTCAAATTCAACTCTAGTTTGTCCATCACCCATTGGAACCATATTTGACATTACAGCTTTTCTTTTACCTAAAGTTTCAATAACAGCACCAGAGAACTCATCAGGAACATCACACACTAAGTGCTCAAAAGGCTCACATTTAACACCATCAATCTCTTTAACAATAACTTCTGGTCTAGAGATAGAAAATTCAAAACCTTCTCTTCTCATATTTTCAGCTAAGATTGTGATTTGTAACTCACCTCTTCCTCTTACTTCAAATGCAGCTTCACCTTTAGCTTCATATTGCATAGCAATGTTTGTATTCATCTCAGCATCAAGTCTTTCTTGAATTTTGTTAGAAGTTACAAATTTCCCTTCAGTTCCTGCTAATGGAGAGTTATTTACTGCAAATGTTACAGATAAAGTTGGCTCTTCAATATGTAATGGATCAAGTGGCATTGGGTTTTTAGGATCACATAAAGAATCACCTACATCAACAGTTTCAAATCCAGCAATAGCAACGATATCACCGTGACCAGCTTTTTCAATATCCATTTTTTCTAGACCTTTAAATCCAATTAGTTTAGAAATTCTTCCATTTACTTTTTCACCATCAGCTTTCACTAAAGTAACATTTTCACCCATAGAAACAGTACCATTAAAAATTCGGGCAATTCCTATTTTACCAATAAAGTTATCATAACCTAGAGTAAATACTTGAAGTTGAAGACCATTTTCATCAGAACCAGTTGGCTCAGGAACTTCTTCTAAAATCATATCTAATAATGGAATCATTGTTTCGTTGTCACTGTCAAGTGTTAATTTAGAAATACCATTTTTAGCTGCTGCATAAATAACTGGAAATTCAAGTTGTTCTTCAGTTGCACCCATTTGGTCAAATAGGTCAAATACTTCATCAACAACTCTATCTGGCTCAGCAGCATCTTTATCAATTTTGTTAACAACAACAATTGGTCTGTGTCCAATTTCAAGTGCTTTTTTAACAACAAACTTAGTTTGTGGCATAACACCTTCTTGTGCATCTACTAATAATAAAACAGAATCAACCATTTTAAGTACACGCTCAACTTCTCCACCAAAGTCAGCATGGCCAGGAGTATCAATGATATTAATTCTTACATCTTTATAGTCAATAGCAGTATTCTTTGCAAGAATAGTAATACCTCTTTCTTTTTCGATATCATTACTATCCATCATTCTATCTTCTGTCTCTGCTCTATCATCGAACGTACCAGATTGTTTTAGTAGTTCATCTACTAGTGTTGTTTTACCGTGGTCAACGTGTGCGATAACGGCAATATTTCTAATATCTCTCATATTTTCTCCTAAGGGTTAAATGTTGTATTAATTTTCGCGATTATATCTAATGTTTTATATGATAGCAATTAAATGTATAAATAATTAGCTATTTATTATATTTTAAGATAATTATAAGACTTTTAAAGAATTTTTATATTTTCATTTGTTATAATGAAAAATATTATTTATGGAGTAGAAAATGGGATTGAGTAAGGAAATTATTTTAAATGAGAATGCTTTTTTAGTAAGTGAAACGGATTCACGCGGAGTTATACTCTATGCAAATGATGATTTCTGTAATATAGCTGGATATAATGTAAATGAATTAATATCAAAAAATCATAATATAGTAAGACATCCTGATATGCCAAAAGCAGCTTTTGCTGATTTATGGAATACAGTAAGTAAAGGGAATGATTGGCAAGGTTTTGTTAAAAACAAAACAAAATCTGGTGATTTTTATTGGGTATTTGCTACTGTGTATCCATATAAAAATGATAAAAATGAGCAGTGTTATATTTCTTGTCGGAGAAAACCATCAAGAGAAGATGTTGAAAAATATAGTGCACTATATAAAACTATGTAGTTTATAACTCGTTAGAGATAAAAAAAGGGAAACTTCATTTGAAGTTTCCCTTTTTTATATTAAGATGATTTATTATCTTCTAGCGTAAGCAGCATCTGCTAAATCACTTGTATTTACAATGTAAGGTACAAGAGCCATATGTCTTGCTCTTTTAATTGCATTTTCAACTTGCTCTTGAAATCTTTTAGATGTTCCAGTAAGTCTTCTAGGCATAATTTTACCTCTTTCAGACATAGAGATTTTTAATAATTCTCCATTTTTGTAATCAATATAATCTAATTTCATTGCAGAGTATTTACAATATTTTTTTGCGAATTTTCTTCTTTCAGCCATAATAATTCCTTTTATTTGCTTTTTTGTAGACTAAAACGGTATCTCGTCGTTATCTATATCTATTGTAGGTATGTTTTGCTCATAAGAGTTATTCATACCACTATTTTGTTGTGCTTGCTGTTGTTGCGGAGCATTATAATTTTGCTGCGGTTGTTGGTTATATTGTTGTTGTGGAGCATTATAATTTTGCTGTTGTGGTTGTTGTTGCTGTTGTGGTGCATTATAGTTATTTCCACCCATATCTTGTGAATCAGATTTCCCGTCAAGGAATTTAAATTCTGTTACACTTAATGCATGTCTACTTCTATTTGTGCCATCTTGCGCTTTCCACTGTTGAAAAATTAATCTACCCTCAAGCATAACCTTAGAACCTTTTCGTACATATTGATTAAAAATCTCTCCACCTTTACCAAATATAGAAAAATCTAAAAAACAAACTTCTTCTTTTTGTTCCCCATTTTGCATTTTATATTTGTGGCTAGTTGCAATTGCTCCATTAGCTATTGCACTTCCACTTGGAAGATATTTTAATTCAATATCTCTTGTAAGGTTTCCGATCATAATTACTTTATTGTACATAAAAAATTCCTTTTAAATAACTAAAATTATTTTGCAGCTCTTTTTGCAGCTTCTTCTGACATTGCAGTCCAGTGTGTAATTTCTGTTTTACTTTCAGATTTGATGAAGATAAATCTAATGATATTTTCATTTACTCTGTAATTTCTTTCTAACTCTGTGATTGATTCAGATGGTGCTGTAAAGTATACTACATAGTAGTAACCTCTTTTTTGTTTTTCGATTTCATAAGCAAGGTTTCTTGTACCCATGTCATCAACAGAAACAATTGTTCCACCATTTTTTTCAATATTTGCTTTTACAGTTGCAATTTCTGCTTGAGTTTCCTCATCTGTAAGTGTCGCTTTAACTATAAACATAGTTTCGTAATGTCTAATTCTAGCCATTCTTTTCTCCTTTTGGTTTTAGCCGGTA
>Ga0193954_1000497_pt1 | contig 22759 bp, 14 predicted proteins | sample BB_5_MG_FD_140340 | JGI IMG/M metagenome (GOLD analysis project Ga0193954, IMG submission 140340) | Microbial mat bacterial communities from the Broadkill River, Lewes, Delaware, United States - BB_5_MG | ecosystem: Environmental > Aquatic > Freshwater > River > Microbial mats | place: USA...
ACGGCGACCTCCATCTCGAACCGCTGCCCGGCGCAAGAGGCTGGGCTGGCGATATGCAAGGCATCCTGCGCACGGGAGACGCGTAGACTGGCCCCGATCCGGACAAGGAGGGCATCGAGCGCCGCCGCTATCTAGAGCACTGCTCAGGAGCCACACCAGGCACAGACCTCGGTGCAGTCAAGCACGGTCCGACATTGGGGAAGTCAAGCACGGTCCGACATTGGGGAAGTCAGGTCGCGTTGTCTGCACGCATTGGTAGTGGCCCGAGGATACCGGCCGCTCTGGTCGTTCGGGTCTGCAATGCTCATTGCATCCTCAGGAGGCTTTAGGCTCGTCGGCGTCGGCCTTGGCAGCGATAACGGTGCCGAATGCTTAGAAAATGCCTCCCGGAGTGCTAGGCTGCCGCGCACATGCGGCTCACTGACCTCGTCGAGCTCGAGGCGCAGATCGCGCTCGAGCGGGACCAGGATCCCGAGGACTTGCACACGCGCGACCGTGCGATCGGGGCCGACCTCGAGTCGCGGAATGCTGACTTGTCGGACCGCGATGGCCTCGTCTCGGCGTGGATAGACGGCCTTGCTGCTCGAGGCCTAGCCACGGGTCTGGGGGCGAAGGTGGCCACGGCGCACCGGCTCGCCACCTATGGCCTGGTGCTGTTGGGGGCCTTCGTCGGCTGGGGCACCGCCACTGTCACCCTTGCTTATGACGGCCGGGACCCCATCAATGTGCTGGAGTACCTATTGGTCGTGGTTGGCGCGCAGCTTGTCTTGCTCGTCTTGCTGCTCTTGGGGCTCTTTGTCCGGCGCTTCGGAGCGAACATCCCGGTGGTGGGCGATGTGCAGGCGATCCTCGGCTGGCTGGTCCGCCTGCTGGAGGGGCGCATGGAGTCTGCGGGCGCGCACATCGGCTCGGAACAGCGCACCGCTTGGCAGGTTGTGCAGGCGAGGTTGCGGGCGAAGGCTTCGCTATACTTCAACGTGGAACGTTGGATCTTGCTGGCGATGCTGCAGTCCTTCGCCGTCGCGTTTAACGCAGCCGTATTGCTGGCTGGCCTGCGGCTGGTGCTCTTTTCAGACCTGGCATTCGCCTGGAATACTACGCTGGAGCTGTCTACGTTGCGGTTCACGGAGATCGTGCATGCCGCCGCATGGCCTTGGCAGGCTATCTGGCCTGAGGCGGTGCCCCGCCCGGAGCTTGTGCAGCTGACCCGCTACTCGCGGCTCGAGGGGGCGTACGTGCATGCGAGCGGTGGCCGCGCCGCAGACCCGAGCCAGGTCGGGCAGTGGTGGCGCTTTCTCGTCGCCGCCACGGTGGTTTATGGCTTCGTACCGCGCTTGTGTCTGCTGAGCGCGGCGCTGATCGGGCGAGCGCGCGCGTTGGGGCGGCTGCCGCTCGATACGCCCGACGTCGATCGCATCGTGCGTCGGATGCGGGCGCCGCGGGTGCGCACCCAGGCCGAGCAGGCTCCCACGGACAGCCCGGATCCCAGCCCGGCGCGTCCGGTCGAGTCCGCGCCCCATGCACACCCGGCCGGGGCGCGAATCATCCTATGGCGCGACGCCCCGCTTACGGACGCGGCCACCCAGGACGTGGTTCGGGCGGCGCTGGACATGGAGCCGGGCGAGGTGGCGCGTGCGGGGGGCATGGACTTCGCGGCCGACGACGCGCTGCTCGCACGGCTGTCGGAGCAACCCATGGCGGTGGTGCTGGTCGCGGAGGCCTGGGAGGCCCCGGACAAGGGCACGCGCCGGTTCTTGGCCGAGATCCGGGCCGCGCTGGGGCCTGAACTGGTGATTCACGTGCTGCTCATCGGAGAGTCTGAGGCAGAGCGGCCGAGGCCGCCGACCAGCGAGGACCTTACGTTATGGCGAGACCGCTTGAGTCTGCTCGCGGACCCCTACCTCGGGGTGGAGGCCGCGCCATGAATGCCCCCGAACTCGCGGTGGTGGGCCGTGTGAACAAGGGCAAGTCGTCCATCATCGCCACCCTCTCCGAAGACACCCGCGTCGCGATCTCCGCGACCCCGGGCACGACCCGCGAGGCGACACGGTTCCCGGTGGCGGTCGACGACATGGTGCTGTTCACGCTCGTGGACACGCCCGGCTTCGAAGAGGCGCAGCGGGCCTTGGCATGGATGCAGTCTACGGACCCCTCGCCATCGGAGCGTGCTGCTCGGGTGCGCGCCTTCGTGCAGGCTTTCGAAGGCACCGAAGAGTTCGTCGAAGAGCGCAAGTTGCTTTGCCCTGTCCTCGATGGCGCGGGGATCTTGTATGTGGTCGATGGCACTCAACCGTACCGCGACAATTACAAGGCGGAGATGGAGATATTACGATGGACGGGCATGCCGCGCATGGCGCTCGTGAACCGCGTCGGGCGTGCAGACCACGCGGAACAGTGGCGCAACGCCTTGTTGCAGTTCTTCAGCGTGGTACGGGACTTTGACGCCCACCTGTCGACCTTCTCGGAGCGCCTACGTCTGCTGACGACCTTCCGTGAGTTGCACGACCCCTGGAGGGGGGACCTCGACGCAGCCATCCAAGCGCTCGAAGCGGAGCGCACGCGACGCCGTGAAGAGAGCGCCCACATCATCACGGACCTGCTCGTCGAGGCGCTCACGTATACGCTGGAGACCCGAGTCGAGGACGCTCATCAAAGAGAGGCGGAGAAACGAAGAATCGAGCAGTCCTTTCACACGGAGCTTCGCGCCAAAGAGCACCGGGCCCGCCGCGCGGTGCAGCACCTGTACGGGCACCGCGCTGTGTGGACCGACGATACGCAGATCGAGCGGCCCACCTTTGACCAGGACCTCTTTGCCAAGCAGACCTGGGATGTACTTGGGCTCTCCGGCCCTCAGATCTTGGCCCTGTATACAATGGCGGGCGCTGCGGTGGGTGGGGTGATCGACGTCGGGGTCGGCGGGGCCGCCTTCCTCACTGGCATGGTCATTGGCGCCGTGACGGGCGCCGGGGCGGGTGCAATGCATCTTTCACGACGCTTCGCCCGCGCTGCGAGCGCAGACGGGGCCGTCGAACAGCTGCGTCGTGCCTTCTCTGGGGGCGTGGCATTTAGGGTCGGCCCGCACGCGCACCCTAGCTTCCCCTTCGTGCTGCTCGATCGCGCGCTCCTGCATCACCACAGCGTACGTACCCGCACGCACGCTCGCCGCGACGCCGCGATGGTCGCCAAGGGGCAGGGGCCGACCCAGGCGCTCGACGATGGGGAGCGAAAAGCGCTGCACGAGCTCTTTACCAAGATCCGGAAGTCCTCGGATGTAGCCCAGGAGGTACGCACGGACCTGCGCGACCGGGTCCTCGCGCAGCTGCTGCTCGGGCAGCAATGATCCCGTCGCAGCGTTCACTGATGAGGCTCAGACAGCACGCAAGCAAAGTTGCGAAACGGACGGAAGCTGCGCCACTTCAAACCCCGCCCGGGTTTACGGCCTTGGGACAGTCTCGCCTGCTTTGCGGGCCAGTGCATCTATCTCTGTCTCGGCCTCTGCGAGCAGCCTGTTCAATGCCGCTACCTTCTTTTGCTTCTTCAGGCGCTTGATCCAACGTGCCAGGTCAGGCTCGTCGATGTGGACCAGCGTCTCTTTTAGCTTGGAGAGGATCTGGGCGTCCCCGTGAAATACGCCCTGATAGGCGGCCACGAGCAATGTGAGGTGGGCCGCCAGCTCTTGCTGGCGAGCGCGCCCGAGGGGGCGAGGCGGCGCGTGGCCCCGGATGCGCTCAAAGAGCCACGGGTCAGCGAGCGCGCCACGACCCAGCATGAGGCCGCAGGCCCCGGTCTGACTGAGCACCTCGGCAGCTTGGGTTGCATCGCGAATGTCTCCGTTCGCGACTACGGGCATCGAGGTGGCCTGCACGATCTCCGCGGTGCGGTCGTGGTTCGCATCTCCCCGGTACTTCTGAGCGACGGTGCGTGCGTGCACCACGATGAAGTCAACGCCGGAGGCTTCAAAACTGGGCAGAATCCGGAGCAAGGCTCGGTCGTCGTCGATGCCCAGGCGGGTCTTTACAGACAGTGAGCCCGGGACGATCTTGCGCAGGGCGCTGAGCATGGGTTGAACCGATGAGGGATCGCGGAACATGCCCCCGCCAGCCAAGACGGAGGTCATGCGGCCGAACGGGCAACCCATGTTGACATTGATGTGCTGCACCCCACGTTCCACAAGCTCCGTGGTGGCCTGCACCACGTCGGTTGGGCTGCCGATGACCTGGACCACCAGCGGAACGCCGGGCACGTCGTGCAGCGCTTCAACGAAGTCGCTGCCCGCGATCAGGGTCTTGGCGCCGGCGCGCACCCGAACGAATTCGGTAAAGAGCAAATCGGGTCGCACCGTGGTGCCAAAGACCTCACGAAGGGCGCGGTTAGTAACGCCCTGCATAGGCGCGAGCATCAGCGGCGCGCCCGCGCAGCTCCACGGAAGCTTCACCTCGGTGACCCCTTGGGCATCGTCAAAGCGCGCATCATCAGACTGTGCGCACGACTACCACGAAGGCCTGGGCTCTCAGGAACTAGTTGCCGTCCACCCACTGAATGTCATCAACGTAGAAGGTTGCCCCGCTGGGGTTGTTGCCAGTGTTCGCAGCCCACATAAAGGGCCCGAAGACCAGCGAGTATCCGGTCAGTGGGGTGAGGGCCACAGAGTAGGCGGTGGGGGAGGTGGTCAACGTGATTTCGGAGCGCGCCTCGGCCCCGTCTCGGTTGGCATCTCCGATACCGGCCCCAAACTCGATGACTTCGCCACCGGTAGCTCCCCAGGCATAAAAGCGCACCTCGGTGGCCCCGGCCTGTACGGGCTTGCCGATCAGGTCGACGAATCCGTCGCCATCTGTCCAGAAGGCTCCGGTGAACTCACCGCCCGAGCCATCCCAGACGAAGCGGTGACAGTCACCGGCCATCGCACCCCCGCGGCTAGGGCAGGTACTGTCTTCGGTATGCAGAGGTGGACCGCTGGGGCCGAATCCTGAGCGTCCGGTGAAGTTCGCGTCCGCAGTCATGGGCAATGGAAGGGACGTGGGTGGAGCGCCTGCGGCCCACTGAATGTCATCGACGTAGAAGGTCGCTCCGCTGGGGTTATTATCGACGCTGGCCGCCCAGACAAATGGCCCAAAGATAGGCCCGTACTCTCCGAGCGCGGCCAGCGAGACGGTGTACTCTGTGGGCGCTGTGCTCAACGTGATGAGCTGTCGGGCCTCGCCACCATCCTGCGGGCTGAGCCCCGCTCCGAACTCGATGAGTTCGCCACCGGTGGCGCCCCAGGCATAAAAACGCACTTCGGTCGCGCCGGCTTCGATCTCCTTGCCCTTGAGGTCCGCGAACCCATCGCCGTCGGTCCAAAACGCGCCTGTGAACCCACCGCCCGTACCATCCCAGATAATGCGGTGGCACACGCCGGCCTCTGCACCCGCACGTGTGGGGCACATCTCGTCTTCGGCGTGCAGGGATGGGCCGTCGGGTCCGAAGCCGGATCGACCGGCATAGTGATCGTCCACCGTCATAGGCAACGGAATTCCCGCGGGCGCGTTGCCTTGGATCCATTGAATATCGTCGACGTAGAACTCTACGCCGCTGGGGTTCGTCTCGAGGTTGGTGACCCAGATGAAGCCGCCGTAGACGAGGTCATAGTTGCCGAGCGCGCTGAGCGGCACGGTGTACATCGTTGGCGTGGTGGTCAAAGTGATGCTCGCGCGGGCCTCCCCAAGGTCACGGTTCTCGCCGCCAAGGCCGGCCCCGAACTCGATAGTCTGCCCCCCGGTGGCGCCCCAGGCGTAGAAGCTGACTTCGGTGGCGCCCGCCGCGACGTCAACCCCGTTGAGGCTGTCAAAGCCATCTCCGTTCACCCAGAACGCCCCAGTGAACCCGCCGCCTGTTCCGTCCCACGTGAAGTGGTGACACACACCGGCTTCGCCACCGCCCCGGGTCGGGCAGCTGTCGTCCTCAGTGTGCAGCGGCGGACCACCATCGCCGAAAGCGGCGCGTCCCTGGAAGTTATCGTCGACGATCATGGGCAAGCCATCCGGCGCCGGGGGTGTGCCCCTCTCCGTCACGGTGACCACTGCAGTGGCGCTCAGCCCGTCGATGGTGGCGGTGATCGTCGCGCTGCCGACGGCCCCGCCGAAGACGCGTCCAAGCCCGTCCACCAGGGCTGCGTCGAGGTTGTTGGATGCGTAGGCGGTTCTCGCGGTCACGTCCGCGGTGGTGCCGTCTTCAAGCGTGCCGGTCGCGGTCAGCTGGGCCGAGCGGCCGACGGCGACCGAAACGCTCGTCGGCGACAGCGTCATGGCCGTCACCGTGGGCAGGACCACGTCGGAGTCTGTGGGCGTAGTGCCTGCGTCCGAGCTGCCATCTTCGCCGCTGCACGCTGCGGTGACGCAGAGCGCTGCGGCTAGGATGGTCAGGGGGGCTTTGGTTGCGCGCGTCATCGTTGCACCTCTTGCGTCGGACTTTGTTCGACGGCAGAACAAAGTGACCACACAGGCGGCGGGAGGTCAACCGGGGCTGGGCCCTCGGGACGGTCCTGGCCTTTGGGGCAGGTGTAGCCAGGGGGGCGGGGCAGGGGCACTATGCCAGGATGCTCGATACCCATAATCAAGCAGACAACCCATTCGCGAGCCCGGAAACCAACCCCAGCTCCGGCGACTCGGGCACCGGGCCTCGACACTATGGGCCGGCGACACAGGGGCAGCGCTTCTTGAACCTGCTCATCGACTACGTGGGTTTTATGGTGTTTGCGGTCGTGGTCGGGGGCGTGATCGGAGTCGCTGCGCCCAACGTAGACCTGGAGCAATCCGGGCCGCTGATGGACCGCGTGTGGGGCACGGGCCTGATGTTGCTCTACTACGTCGGTCTCGAAGGGGTCTTTGGTCGCACCCTGGGCAAGCTGGTCACGGGCACCATGGTCCTGAACTCAGACGATGAGTCCCGACCCGGCCCTGCCCGCCTCTTGGGGCGCACGGCGGCACGATTTGTGCCTTTCGAGGCCTTCTCGTTCCTCGGCGACGATGCCACTGGCTGGCATGATCGATGGAGCAATACCCGGGTCGTACGCTTGCGCCCGGGCCCGATGGATGATGCCGTGCATGATTGAGGGATGCCGAGCAAGAAGGCTTGCACTTACGCGTTCACCCACCCGGCCCGCGCGATGGGGCTAGTCTGTCGTGACCGTGCCGCCCGCCGAGATGCTCACCATAGTCTGGGTGAGTTGGGACCTCCACGGCGTTTCTCTTAGGGCGCTCACCATGATTGTCATGCCTTGCAGCGGCCTTTCGTGGGTCCCCCGATTCACGGAGGTGCCCTGTGACCGCACTGCGATCGTCCAGGCTTGGTTATCGGTTACGCGCACCTCGAGCGAGTGCAAATACATTGCCCCGCTGTCGGGCTCCTTCACAGTCCCGAACTGGATCTCAAGCGCGGCCTCACCGCGTGCAACCTTGATTGACTCCCGGTGCTGCAAGTCGGCCTCGCCCTCGCGTGCGCTGACCAGCCAGCGCGCGGTGCTGAGCGCCAAAGGGCCGTCGTTGATTTTCGGCGTGAACACACGGCCCGCTTCTGTCGGTGTTGTGGAGGTACAGGACAGTCCGCCGAGGCAGAGGGCCACAGCGACCGTCACGAAGGCGTAACTCGGGTGCATTGTCGGGGTGTAGGCTAGCAGCACAGGGCGTTGTCGGGGGATCCTCGGGTCCCGTGCGGATCGATGGAAGGAACGGCGCCGACTGTAGGTTTCCCTCACATGATGTCCGCGCTCGTCCTGGCGCTCGTCGCCGCTCCCATGCCGGCCGAGGCCTCTAACGTGCTGCTCGACATGTCTGACCCCGCGGGAGACGACCGCGGTCCGGGCAGCTATACCTACCCAATTCGGCCCGCCTACCCCCCGCGTGTCTTTGACCTTCGGGGTTTTGAAGTGAGGCTCGAGGGGGAGCAGGTTGTCTTTACCGCCACCTTCGCCTCCGTAATCCGCCGTCCGTCCGAGCAGCCCCGGCGCACCGCGGCCATCGAAATTGCCCTCGACAACCAGATCTACGTCAAGCACGTGGATATCTACATTCGCACCGCGGAGAGGCCCGGGGTGCAAGAAGGGTTGCCGGGTCGCAAGATTGGTTTCAGTCAAGGGTGGCATCGGGCCGTGGTGATGACACCGAGGCCGTACTTGATGCGCAGCCTGCTCAAACAGTGGCCGCATCAAGACAGGGTCACTGTGCCGGATGACTTGCGCGCGATCGGCCGAAGAGTAACGGCGAGGTTGCCACGGTCGAGATTTGGCAGCAGCCCGCCCCAGAGCTGGCGCTTCGCGGTCGCGGTCTCGGGGGCGCTGTGGGAGAATCAATTTGATAGCTTCCCGAGCGCCCCACAGGCCTATGTGCCCAACGCTCTGACGATGCCGGTACGCCCGGTCGCGGACCGGCGATGGTTCGGCGGCGGTGACCTCCCTAAGGCCTACCCTCAGATCATTGACCTGCTCGCCCCAACCGCGGCGGAGCAATACCGGGTCCTGAGGGCCGCCCGACCTGGAGCCCCAGCGATGCTGCCCTTGTTGCCGTCTCAATAGGGGCACGAGGGGGCATTCTTTGGCCTAACAGCCCGTTGAATAATGCTCGCCCCCCTGCCGCTGGCCCTTTTCGCGCCTGTCCGCCCGGACTCATCGGTCGCGTATGCCCGATTTGCGCCCTCTTCGCCGGACAACCCCACGCAAAAATCTCTCACCGGCAGGACCACGCCCATTATTCAACGGCTGCTAAGCTGCTATCCTGGCTGCCGTGAATAGGTACAGCATTGCAATTCTTCTTGCGCTAGGACTCTCAGCCGGCGGGTGTGGTGACGCCATCTATGCCTGCGACATTCGACCAGATGAGGATCGCTGCCAGGAGCGGACGACATCCGTGCCCGCCTCTGAGGCCGCCTTCAAGGGCACCTGCGAAGCCGCGATGAGCACCTACCTCACCGATGGTTGCCCGCGCGAAGACGTAGTGGGCGGCTGCGACATTACGACCAGCGGTTCCTTGGAGAAGGTGGTCAATCTCTACTACGCGCCCAAGACCGCGACGGAGGTTGAGCAGATCTGCATGGATGAGGGGTCGACCTTCGTTGCCAGTCCATAACAGGTCGCCAGATCCTCGTCTGCGGGTGCCTCCAGGCTCGGCTGCAGGCGTGTGCGAGATCGCTGATAGCGCGGGGACTCTTAGCCCGGCAGTGGGACCTCGCGGGCCCCATCCGGAGAGCCAGTAAGCGCAAGGCGACCTGCGACCAGTGCCTCTGCGTCTTGCCCAAAGATCTGGCGGCGCCAGCCACTGAGCGCGGCAATGCCGGAGTGTTTGCCAAACGCTATCGCCTCCAACTCGTCACGCTTGGCGATCATGGGCGGAGAGACATCGGCGGCATCGGCACGGAGCCTCAGCAGCGCTTGCAGGAGCGCAACCACCGACTCTACGCCTGCGGGCATAGGTCCGCCTGAGGCGGCGGGTTGCGGCCACTGCTCAGACGGTGATTCGAGGGCCCGGGCTTGGGCCTTCAGCATGGCCTTTCCATAGGGCCCCTTCGCGACGGCCTCTTTAAGGCCGCGCACCCGGCTGAGCTCGGTGGCGTCCTTGGGGAAGTGCTGGGCGATCTCGGCCAGGGCGTCATCTCGCACTACCCAGTTGCGCGGCAGGTTACGTTGCATCGCGGTCTCTTCGCGCCACTTGGCGAGGGCCCGGAGCACAACCAGATTCTTCGGACTGGGGCGCCGAATCTTGATGCGCTTGTACGCATAGTTGGGATCCACGCGGTACTTATCGGGATCCATCAGCGCCAGCATCTCTTCTTCGACCCAAGAGGCTCGCTCTCGCTCATCCAGCGCCGACAGCAGGCCCTCATAGATCTTGCACAGATGCGTGACGTCCCCGATGGCATACTCCACCTGTTCATCGGAGAGCGGCCGCAGGGACCAATCTGTGGCTTGGGAAGTCTTGCTGATCTGATGGCCAAGCATGGACTCTACCAGGCTCGCGTAGCCCGGCTGGTGGCCAAAGCCGCAGACCGATGCCGCGATTTGGGTATCAAAAACAGGCCCTGGAATCTCCCCCATGACGCGCAAGAAGATGCCCAGGTCTTGGGATGCGGAGTGCAGGACTTTGACCGTTGACGGGTTGCTGAGCAGCTCCTTCAGGGGGGCCATGTCGATGCCCTCCGCCAGCGGGTCGATGGCCGCGGCGTGATCACCGTGGGCGACCTGCACGAGGCAGAGCTGAGCGTGGTAGGTATTCTCGCGCAGAAACTCTGTATCGACCGCGAGGTAGGGCGCATTCCGCACCGCGTCGCAGAATTTCCGCAGCGTCTTGGTATCACTGATCAGCATGCAGCGGACCCTACACGGATCCGAAGCCCGGGCCGCCGTCTGTGGCCGCGCCCCAGGGTTTTTGGGGCCTGATCATCTAAGATAACTGCCCCGAATACCCGCGTGCTCGAGGGACCGCTCGGCGGCGGCAGGAGCGTGGTCGGGCGGAGGGCTAGGGTCCGAAGGCAGGTCGCAGTGTCTGCCAATGACTGTCATGGGATTCGATGAGTTGAACGCGGCCCCTTAGCCTCAGTCACAGTCCCCCACTTGCAGGCGGCTCGCATCAAAGGGCCAGGTCGCGCGGCGCGGCCCCGCGCCCACCAGCCAGCGCTCCCACTCCTCGAGCGTGAGCTCATTGCTGCCGGCGGCGTTGCCTGCGGCCTGCACAACGTCCTCGGGGTGCGCCAGGTGTACACGTGCCGTGGCGTCCGCCGCCCAGCTAATGAGGCGACGTCCGTCCGGTCGCCACTCAAGCCCTTCGACGCCGTCGCGGTAGCCCTGGAGGGCGATCATTGGCCGACCGCCCAAGGGGTCCCAGAGCAGGACGCGGCCATCATCACCTCCGGATGCGAGGCGCTCGCCATCAGCAGACCAGGCCAAGCGTCGGCAGGCGCCGGTGTGTGCGACAAGCTTGGGGCCGACCGGCTCGAAGGCCCGGTCGAGGTCATAACAGACGATGTCGCGGCCGACGCTCGCCGCCAAGTAGTGAGTTCCTGGTTGAAAGGCCGCGGCAAGCGCGGCTGGGCCCCCGCGCTGCGTGAGGATTGCTGCAGGCCGACCATCTCGGGCGGCCTGCGGGCTTTCATCGAAACAAAGTACGGCGCCATCATTATGTCCGCTCACCAGATACTTGCTGTCGTCAGACCAAGCGACAGTCCAGGCAGCGTCGCCGGATGAGTCGCGCGGGCTGCGCGCCTGCCATGGGGTACGGACATCCCAAACGTCGACGCTGGACCCGGCTACCCAGCGCGTGATGGCCAAACGGGTACTATCCGGGGCCCAAGCGTAGGTTGTGAGGCCCACGTCGATGGCTGGATGCGCGAGCTTCAAGGCTGCGCCGTCGTAGCTGAATAGTAATATTTGTCGTGCCTGGATAACCAGCAGGTATGTACCGTCCGGTGACCAGTGTAGGCGACGGACTCGCGCATCTGGCAACTCGACTTCCGCTTGCGCGGCTTGGTCTGCGTTCATGATGCGCAGCTTTGGCGTTGCATTCGGTTGGTCGATACTCACCGCGAATACGGCGCCTTGCGGGTGCCAAGCGGTGGGAGATGGCCGACCGGTGACGGGCACAAGGCGGTTCAGGTGCGCGCCATCCTCGGGGCTCCACTGCTCGACCACACCCTCTACCGTCGAATAGATCGCCCGACTGGGGTCGCTGGGATGCCAGTGCACATCACGTATGCCGTCGCTGGGGACCTCAAACCGGACGGTGCCGCGCGCATAGGGGTCATGCACGAAGACTTTGCCCTGCGCGGCGGACACAAGCTCCGAGCCATCCGGCCGCCAGTCTAGGGCGGTCACTTGTCCGCCATTGTCCGCGATGGTCGCCTGGAGGTCGCCTGTGATCGTTGACCACACGTAGACACGATCATTGGCGCAGCTGGCCACCGCATCGAGCTCGGGATGAAAGCTGACCCGGGAGAGCGGTCCATTGTGGCCGCCGAGCACAGTATGCAGGATACCTTGCTCGGCATGCCACAGACGCACGGCGCGATCACGCGACCCCGAGGCCAGCATAGCGCCGTCAACCGACCACGCCAGGCATGTTACGGAGCGCAGGTGCCCGGGCAGTCTTTGTGGCGCGGCGTCAACGCTGGGATCGGCCCACACCCAGACCTCACGGCCGATGGCAGCGGCCAGCTTGGTTCCTTCTTGACTCCATGCGATAGCGCGGACGGGTGTTTCGCCATCCGCCAGCCAGGCTATGTGTTCTCCGCTGTCGGCATGCCACAGGCCCACTTTACCGTCTTCGCAGCCACTCGCGATCCAGCGCCCATCCGCGCTGAAGCCGGCCATATTGATGCGGCCGCCAGTGTGCCCAAGACGAATGGCACGAGCATCCACGGTGGTCCACAGGGCGACCGCCGGGGCTTGGCCTGCCGATAGATCTGTTCCGATGATCGACCCACTATCGGGTGAGAACTCCACACCCCACACATCCCAGCTCTGAGTCGGCAGCTGGCCCAAGGCTCGCACATGCAATTCATCTTGCAGTTCCGAGGTGTCCCATACCCAGATTTGGCGCGGCGTCATGTGGCCGGTCACGGCCAGGCGCTGACCGTCGGGAGACCAGGTTGCTGTAAGGATAGGGCCGTCGCTGGGGGTCTCCAGGGTCACATAGCGTCGCGGATCTTCGGCATCGTGAATGCGGGCCAGGGTTGGGCCACCGCCGCCGACCACTGCGAGCCAGCGCCCGTCAGGGCTGAAGACCGCACCAAGGAGCTTCTGCTCACCGCCGTCGAGCTGGTACAGGCGCCGGACCGGAACATCGAGCACGTCGCGAAGCACGGCCTCAGAGTCGGGTGCGAGGCCCCGGTCTGGCTGTAGCTCAGGCCGGGCTGCTTCCAGCGATAGCAGCCGGGCCAGGCGGGGCTGATCGTCCGCGAGCGCCTGCCGTGCGCCCGCGACGAGGCGGGCCCGTCGAATCTCGAGTTGGGCGTCGGCCTGGCCGGACTCGCGGTGGGCCAGAACTCTAAAGTTGACCCCGCGTCCGCCGCGTTCACTGGTGTCGAGGACACGGGTCCTGAGCCTCGCCTCGGACACCTGTCCTTTTACCAAGGCCTCAACCACCAGCGCGGCAGCTTGCTCGGCGCGCGCCTCGGTGCCCGCGGTCTCGAGGCTCACTGCCTCCAGCGATACTTGGATCTCAATCGTCTTTAGATCTGTGCGTTGTACGAGGAAGCGAGACAGCTCTTCAAGCAGAGTATCTGCAATGCGCGTACGAACAACGCGCCCCCCGACCTCTTCGAACCGCACCCCGGGCGGCATGTCCAAGTAGTGGTCCGGGTTGGCCCGGATGCGCGCGGGTGGGTGATTGAGCCGGGCCCGCCAGGCTTCGACCGCCTCTTCGGCGGCTTGCAAGAGACGTTGCTCCGGGTCGTTATTGGCCGCGTCGATGATGTCATCGACGTTGCCAAACTCAAACATAGTTGTGCCCTGAGTCGTCGCCATGTACCGCACATCTGCGAAGCGCTCCTGGCTGGAGCTTGCCGCGCGCATCAAGATGAGCGTTGAGCGAATGCCGTCCATCAGGCGGTCCCGGGGGTTGCTCATGCGCAGGAAGGCGCCGAGCTTCGGAATGGGAAGAGGATCTTTGGGGCGGCGGGGCTCTGGATCTGGGATGGGGTTGGAGGATATGACCAAGCCGGCACCCTCATCGGCCAGGATCTGCACGGGCACATTGGCGGCCAAGCCGCCGTCCAAGAAGCGCTGGTGACCCTCAATCGTGGGCGCAAAGGGGGGCAGTGAGCCACTGGCGCGCACGCCATAGCCGATCGTACCCCGGCGGATCGCTCCTTCTTGTCCCGTATCCGCGTTGGTTACGACTGGAAATAGCGAGATATCCAACTCATTGAGATCGTAGGTGCCCAGGTCTAGATCGATCGCGGTGGTCATCGCGGAGGTGGTCAGCAGGCCGACCGAGACCGCTGCGGTCATATAGTAGTGGTGGGCTTTGAGGCGGGCGAAGTCGTCATCCCCCGCCGCATAGTAGGTGCCCACGACGGTGCCGAAGCTGGAGCCACTGAGAAGATCGATAGGGATCTGGTAGTCGCGCTCTTTGAGCTTCTGGATGAGTGCCGCGTGCACATAGCCGAAGGCACCACCGCCGCCGAGAGCGAGCCCCACACGTCGGCCTGTGAGGGCCCGCGCAAGCCGATTGACGGAGCCCACGAAGGCATCGTCATACTTAGGTAAACGATGGTCTTCTGGCATCTTCGCTTCGCGGAGATCGGTGATAGTATGCTCTTCCAGCCGCAGCCGGACCGTGCGAGGTGACCAGGCCTGCATGGAGCCCACCGTCTCATCAGCGATATCGAATGGGCCCCGTCGGTTGCGGAGGGACGCGCCGAGGCCCTCCATGCGCTCACTCAGGCGCTGGGTGCGCGTGCGGGAGTAATGTCCCGCGCTGGCGACCAGGCGCCCCACTCGACCCACGGCGCCATCCTCGCGCTGGTCCATATCGAGCATGATCTCTCCAAAGGGGTAGAGATCTCTCTTGCTACCTAAGACGCCCACGGGCACGACCTCGATCCGTCCGCCGAGCAGACTCATCGGCAAGCGGCGCTCCGGGTTGCGATGCAGGTAGGCGGCCCGGGTGATGCTCAGCACCCCGGCCAGGCGCAGGGCGGGGTCTTCGACCTCCGGATCGTCGGAACTATCGGATAGTCCCGAAGGGTCGATCACTACCACGTCATAGCTCCACTCCCCCAGGGTTCGCTCTGAGAGGGTCTGCTTGAGGTGGGCGTCAAGGTATTGCAGGGCGGACGCTTCGTCGGCCGGCAGAGTTAGCCAGGAATGTAGGATAGATGCCGGTGAGCGGCTGTCTCGGTAGCGCTCGTCTTGAAGGGGCGCACGAACGGTGCGTGCGGCGGGCAGCTCCGCTCCTTCCTTTGTCAGGTGGAGCACGCAGACCCTGTCATACAGGTGAGTGGCGATGGCCTCGCCCACGAGGTCTGACAAAGCGGCCATGGGCAAATCGAGTCCCGGCTGTGAAAGTAGAAGTAGGACCTCAGCGCCGGCCCGTTGACCGTGTAGAGCGCGGCGCTTCAAGGGGTCGACGCGGGCCGCGTCCCTCACGGCACGCAGAAACTCAGGCACCCGCACCAGCAGGTCCTCGAAGCGCTGGGCGGGGATCACCATGTATCGCAACTGCTCTTGCGCTTCATAGGTCCCGTCCACCAGGTCACCACGAACCAACTCAGATAGCCCGAGCACCGGAACGCCTCCGAGTCGACGGTGCGCCCCGGTCTCCGTGGACGGTCGGTAGGCGACGTGGCCATCCAAAGGAAGACAGAGCGCCGAAGGCGGCGCGCCATGTTTGAGCACCGCCAGGGTCTCGCCCTGCGTCGCGGTTCGGATCTCAGCACCCTCGGCCAATGCAAATAGGTGGTCCAGGCGGGCCGTGCGCAGCTCGGGGGCTTGTTTGAGCGCATCGACGGCCTCCGGGGCGACTTTCGCGGCTTCGAAGCCTCGCAGAATGCGTTCTTTGAGCGCCGGGTGGGCCTTGAACAGCGGATCGAGGTCGCGCGGCTGGGCCTCCATGACCCAAGCCCGGCCTACGGCTTGTGCGCCAATGGGCATGAGCCCCCCACCGGCCCGAGCGCACACGCCTTGCTCCCCAAAGAGCGTGCCTGGTCCCAGGGACCGCTCCGTCATGCGTCGCGCGCCACCTTGGGTCAGACGCACACGGCCGTCGGCCACGATGGCCAATGAGATGGTCTCAGGGGCCTGTTCCGCGGCGTGAATGATGTTGGGATCCTCGTGGAATACGCTCGAGGCGCTGGGGGCTGGGCCACTGAGCACGCCAAGCCGGCGCGCTATGCTCTTGCGCACCTTGCCGATGCCCCACCCTGTGGCGGGGCGTGGGTACATGCGCAGGTCCATGATCCTGCCGAGCGCGACGAGTACGGCCTCGTCCAGCCCTTCGAACTCAGGCACCTGCTTCAGTACTTGCAGTTTGTGGTCGTCGGCCAGGCCGCTAAGACTATTCATACCCATCACCCCCGAAGGGGCGGACTCTACGGCAGAACGGATCTGGGGAGTAGGTGCGCGCGCGGTTCGGTTGCTCCCCAACTCGGGCCGGTGTTATGTGCCGACAGGATTTCATCGTGTCGCAGAAGAGCCAGTCCCGCAGCCCGCTTGCGATTCGCATAATGGGAACCGGTCGATGGACGGGCGGTCGAGAAGTCTTGAGTACCGACCTGCTCGCTGAGGCCATGCCGGATCGCGATCCTGAGCGCATGGCGGCTCGTATCGGCATTGTGTCCCGTCGCTGGGCGGACCCAGATACGACGATCGCAGACATGGGGGCCGAAGCGTTGCGCGCCGCGCTCAGCGATGCAGGGCTACCTGCGTCCGATCTGCATCGGGTGATCGTCACCTGCTCCACGGGGGGAGATCTCCTGATCCCAGGCGCCGCGATCGATGTGGCTCATCAGCTCGGTATCGGAGACCGCAGCCTGGATGCCTTCGACCTGTCCAACTCCTGCGCGGGGTTCATGTCCGCGTTCAACATGGCGTCGCGCTGCGTCGTCACGGGGGATGGCCCCAGCGCGATCATCGCTGTCGAACAGTTCTCCCGCTTCATTCGGCGCGAAGAGCCGCGTTGCTACGTGATCTTCGGCGACGCCGCAGTGGCTACGGTGATCGGGCCAAGCCCTGGCCCCGCAGCCTTGCTGGGCGCGGGCTTCAAGATCCTCTCCGCCCCTGGGGAGCGCATCGAGGTCCGCCATGGCGGTCGCACCGGGCAGCGGGAGTTCATCGACTTTGGCAGCCTGAGCAGCGACGTGCTCACCGAGCAAGCGCTCGCGTCCCTGCAGGCTGCAGTTCAGGTTGCGCTCCAGCAAGCCGGGCTGCGGGTGCAGGACCTCGATTGGGTGCTGCCTCACCAGCCCAATGGCGAGATGCTCGCACGGTTCGCGGCTCGGCTCGGCGTGAGTGAGGAGCGCATGGTGCCCATCGTAGATCGTGCCGGCAGCGTTGGCGTCGCTGCTGTGCCGCTCAGCCTCGATGAACTGCGCCGCTCGGGCCGACTCGAACCCGGTCAACACGTACTCATGGCCAGCGTGGGGTCCGGCACGGTCGCCGGAGCCCTGGTATTTCGATCTTGAGGCGGCGCGCGCAGATCGCTCGGCGTGCCTGGCTGGGCTACTGGGAGGCTATGGGCCGCTACCATCGCTACGAGGTGGTGGGGCTACACCACCTGCAAGGCTGCCGGCCCGCGCTCATCGTTGGCTATCATGGACGCCCCATCGCCCGAGATCTCTGTATGTTGCAATCGGTATTGCATCGAAGTGAGGGGCGATTTCCGAGGGCTGTGATGCATGAAAGCGCCAAAGCCCTTCCGATCGCCAAGCACCTCGTGGAGGGCATGCAGTTCCTGAGCGGGGAGGGCGAGGCGCTTGATGCGGCCCTGCAAGACGGCGAGCATGTCTTGGTGACCCCCGGTGGCACTCGGGAGGGCTGCCGAAGTCATGGGCATCGTCATCAAGTAGATTGGGGGCGCCGCGCCGGGTATGTGAAGCTTGCCTTGCGTCACGGGCTACCCATCATTCCGGCTGCCGCGCACGGGGTAGACGACACCTACGTGGGGCTCAATGATGGCTATGCCTGGGGCAAGCGTGTGGGCATGCCCGGCAAGATGCCCCTGTGGTTGGGCTTGGGGCCGCTGGGCCTATGGCCCGTCTCGCCGCCCTTTCCCGTGAAGCTGACAACCTTTCTAGGTGCGCCTATGCGATTTGATATCGACCCCGAGGACAAAGATGGCGTGCATCGCGCCGATACGGCGGTGCGCGCCGCAGTACAGCGCTTGCTTGATCAGGGGGCGGCCGCGGTCGAGCGGCCTGCACAGGAGCCGGCCGCATGAGTGATTGGGCACTAATTCTCGGGATCTCTGGTGTGGCTGGGGGGGCGATCGCGAAGGCCGTCGCGGTCGAGCCGGGCCTGAACATCGCGGGCTTTCATCGCGGGCGCTGGCCTGAACAAGCCGCTGAGGTTGGCGCCGCGGTGCGCGCCTTGGGGCGAAAGGCGGCCTTTATTGAGGCCGAGGCGGGGACCGCCGAAGGCGCGGAAGAGGGCGCCAAGGCGCTGTTCGAAAAGATCGGGCCGGGGCGCGTGAAGCTGGTGGTGCACGCCATCGCTAACGCCTCCCTGGGCCACCTTACGGGCCCGGAAGCCTTGGTGCCCAGGCAGGTCGAAAAGACCTTCGAGTCCATGGCTCACTCCTTCTTGTATTGGACGCAGGCCCTGTTGCGACACGAGATGCTGGCGCCGAGCGCGTGCATCCTGGGGCTTACCAACCCGATGCCCGAGACCTTGCTGCGCAACGCCCCGCTCATCGCGGCGACGAAGGCGGCGCTGGAGATCTACGTCAAACACCTCGCATGGGAGCTCGGACCCCAGGGGCACCGTGTGAACCTGCTCAAGTACGGCGGGGTGCTCACCCCTGCGGTGGAGCGCACCTTTGATGAGCATGTGCAGCGCCTCGAGCAGATCACCGAGCGCATCAGCCCGGCAGGGCGCATGGTGCGGATCGAGGAGGTAGCCCAGTTCGTCTCGGTTCTCGCCTCTGAGCGCGGCAAGTGGTTCAACGGGGCGGTCATTGACTACACGGGCGGCGAGTTTCAGAGCCTCTATGACGCATTGATTCACCCGGCAAGATAGGTTGCAGATTAAATGACTACGCAGAAACTCACCGACATCCTCACGACTCAGGACATCGAAAAGCTCAAGCAAGGCTATGTGGGCAAGATGGTGGGGCAGGCTGCGATCGCCTCCTTCGCTGGACCCTTTGAGCCAGCTGGGGACTTCGCGAGGGCGATCTCCAATCAATTCTATGCGGAGGCACCCAGCGAGGATCAGATGTCTGCCCGGGACCGGGAACTGGCGATGCTCGCGCTCTTTGCGGACGTCCCGGATAAGAACTTCGAGACCCACCTCTACATCGCTTTGATGGAGGGGCTATCCCCGGCGTTGATCGTCAACACGGTGTACCTCGCCACCTTGTATCGTGGCGCGGGACTGTGGCCGGTGGCCTCGGCCTCGGTGCGCAGTACCTTCGAGCGGCTTAAGGCCGCCGCCGACGCAGGCGGCGACGGCGCGTCCATGAAGGGGGTTCTGGGGGCGATTCGCGGCTAGGCTCGGGCATGCGGAAGCTCAGGCAGTAAAAGAAGCGCGCGATCTGCTCGTCGCGCACGTCGACGGCATCCGGCGGCAGCATGCTCACCGGCTCGCGGGGCGCCCAATCATAAAAGGTCACCAGCCGGAACATCAGACGATGGTAGGCGCTTTGAGGGGTCGAGCTATCGAGGCGCTCATCGACCACCACGATCGGCGTACCTGGGCGCGCGACCCGGGCCATCTCCGCCAGCGCCAGATCCGGGTCCCGATAGTTATTGGTCGCCCCGATGTGAAAGACCCGGTCGAAGCTCTGATCGGCGAAGGGCAGCGCGTGCGCGTCGGCGAGGGCCAGGCGTACGCGCGGCTCCGGCCTGCGGTCCAGGCGGCGCAAGCAGAGCTTCAACATGCCTTCGGCGAGGTCCACCCCCCACAGCTCGTAGTCCAGGCCGTGAGGAATACGGTCACGAAGCCATGAAACATTGGCACCGGTGCCCATGCCGATCTCTAGGATACGAATGGGCGCACCATCGGCGCGCGGCTTGAGCTGCTCAAGCTCCAGACGATCAAAGTAGGTTCGTCTCAAAGCGGGCTCGGTGCCGGTGCCACAAAGGGGCAGGGCGAGCGCCACCGCAGGATCGTGCAGAGGCGCCAGCCGGTCGTAGATGAGGTTCATCAAGCGGTCGTTGCCTCGCACTTCACCCGCCTCATAGAGCCTTGCGAGGCCCCGTATGACCGGCCAGCGATGGCCGGATTCACACACCAGCGGGCCGGTCGTGGGCGAGCCTGACAACGGTCCGCGACACTGGGGGCACCTCACTTGGGTGAGGTCCGTCTCATTCAGCGACGCAGGGTGCATAGGCGCGGGCACGATACCCAAGCTCCGCGCTCAAGTCACGCAACTGAACCTGCAATCGCTCTGGCCAGGCGTTGAATACGGGGCCGATGTCTGGGCTCGCATCGAGGGCCGGTCCCGAGTAGGCTCCGAGCGCACCGACCATGAGCGACTCTCAGATCGGCCCTTACGAGATCATCGACCGCATCGGGGAAGGCGGCATGGGCGTCGTCTACCGCGGTCGCGATTCGACCTCCGGCGAGTGTGTCGCCGTCAAGACCGCGCGCAGCGAGAACCGGCATGCGCTGTCTAGCTTGCGCTCGGAGATCGAGGCCCTGGCCCGCATTCGCCACGCATCGATCGTGCGCATCTTAGACCATGGCGCCAAAGAGGGCGTGCCTTGGTACGCGATGGAGCTATTGGAAGGGGAGACCTGGGAGGATTATAAGATTACGCTCTGGCCGCCGCTCTTTGAGGCGGGGCCGCCCTCAGCGGGGCAGTCCTTCGATGACTCGGAGGCCCACGATGCGACGGTGCCTCGCAGAGGGGCGCGGGCTGCGACCCCGGTGCCCGAGCCGGGCGTCGTCGATACGACCATTCGTTACAGCGGTGACCGCCGCGCGAAGATCAAACCCAAGGCCGGTGCGGGACAGCTCGATGAGGTCCTGTCCCGGGCGCGCAAGCTCTGCACCGCGCTCACCGTGCTGCATGAGGCGGGCTTTGTGCATCGCGACCTCAAGCCCAGCAATGTGTTCTTGGTGGACGGTCGACCCGTCCTGACCGACCTTGGCATCGTCTCGCGGTTTCGGGGCGCGGTGGGGCGAGAGCGCATCGAAGTATCGGGCCGGTTGATGGGCACGGTGCGCTACATGGCGCCCGAGCAGGCCCAGGGGCAGCTCGTCGACGCCCGCGCTGACCTCTACGCCTTCGGCATGATGCTCTTTGAGACCATCGCGGGTCGCCTGCCCTTTTCGGCCTCGACCGCCGACGCGTGGTTGGAAGCTGTCTTGCACACTCCGGCCCCCGCGCTGAGTACCTTCGTCGAAGGAGTGCCTGCGCAGCTCGACGAGCTGGTCGCGGCTTTGCTGCATCGGGAGCCCCGTGAGCGCATTGGCCACGCCGATGATGTGGCGAGGATGTTGGAGATGTTGGGCGCGCAGCCAGACCCACTGGCGCCGACCGCGACGCGTACTTATCTCTATCGGCCGCAAATGGCGGGCCGCGAGACCCCCCGCCTGGTGTTGGAGCAGGCCATCGCTCGCACACAAATGGGCCTTGGTGAGTTGGTGCTCATCGGTGGTGAAAGTGGGGTGGGCAAGACCGTGCTCGCCTCTGAGGCAGCCAGGGAGGCCACTCTGCGGGGCATGTCGGTGGTCACGGGTGAGTGTTTGCCGATCAACCTCGGCAACTATACGGCGGTCGATCTGCAAAGCTCACCTCTGCATCCGCTGAGGCCCCTGCTCGAGCATGCCGTCGATCTGTGCCAGACAGGCGGAGAGGCCATGACTCAGCGCCTGCTGGGTGAGGGCCGAGGCAAGGTCCTTGCGGCCTACGAACCCTCGCTTGCCCAGTTGCCCGGGATTGCTGAGCAGGTGGTGCAGGACCTGCCCGGTGAGTTGGCGCAACGCCGCTTGCTTGAGACCGTCAAAGCACTCTTGCAGGCCCTGGTCCTAGAGTCGGGCCCGATGTTGCTGCTCATTGACGACCTGCAGTGGGCGGACGAAATCACCCGGACTCTACTGGCCTACTTGGCCGATGGTGATCTGGCGACGATGAAGGTGCTTATCGTCGGCACCTATCGCGCCGAGGAGGTGCAGCCCTCCCTCGCGGACTTGCGTGACAAGAGCGCCGTGCGTCGCATCGATCTGGAGCGTCTCGATCAACAGAGCGTAGGTTCGATGGTCTCGGACATGCTTGCGCTGAGGCAGCCGCCGCCTGGCTTTGTGGCCTTTTTGACTCGCCAGTCCGAAGGCAACCCATTCTTCGTGGCCGAGTATCTCAGGCTCGCCGCGGCGGAGAGCCTGCTGCGTCGCGAGGAGGGGCGATGGACCTTCGAGGTTGAGGAAGATACGCCCGAGGCCTATGAACAACTCTCTCTACCTGCATCCCTCAAGGAGCTGGTGGAGCGCCGTCTACAAGGACTCAGCAAGCGAGCCCGCGACTTGCTTGAAGTGGCCTCGGTGCTCGGCCGTGAGACGGACCGTGCGCTGCTGGCCGCGGTCGCGGAGGGTGATGATGACGAGATCGACGATGCGATCGGGCAGCTGGTGGTTCGCCAGATTCTCGACGCTGACAGCGGTGTCTTTCGCATCGCTCATGACAAACTCCGTGAGACCACCTATGCCGGCATTCCTCAAGAACGCCGACGCGAGCTGAATCGAGCCGCCGCTGTGGCCATGGAGTCGCGCGCAACTTCGCCCGATGATCCGGTGGATCACGGCCGCCTCGCCCACTTCTGGTCAGAGGCTGAGGTCTGGCCCAAGGCCGTAGACGCCCTTGAAAAGTCTGCGCAATCCGCATTGCGGGAGTACGCCAACGAGCAGGCGATCCGCACCTTCGAGAACGTCTTCGAGATCTGTGAGCAGCGGCAGATTGATGTTGGGGCGACCCGCAGAGGGCAGTGGCAGCAGGGCCTGGCTGAGGCGAGTTTCGCGCTGGGGCGCGACTTTCAGGGGCGAAGGCACGTCGAGCAGGCCCTTGTGCACCTGGGGCAACCAGCCTTGCCGAGTGGCGCCCTGTCTCAGGGCGTCGCGATGTTCAAGGAGATATCC
>Ga0193954_1000500_pt1 | contig 22733 bp, 25 predicted proteins | sample BB_5_MG_FD_140340 | JGI IMG/M metagenome (GOLD analysis project Ga0193954, IMG submission 140340) | Microbial mat bacterial communities from the Broadkill River, Lewes, Delaware, United States - BB_5_MG | ecosystem: Environmental > Aquatic > Freshwater > River > Microbial mats | place: USA...
GCTGGTTTACCACACGTTATTATGAGATTCTTTACAGTTAAAACTGTTAAAGGTGCTAGAGCATCTGCTGGATGGGCTTTATTATTTATTTCAATTCTTTATACTACTGCTCCTGCATTAGCTGCAATGGCAAAGTTAAATTTAATGAATACAATTGAGAATCCAACGAATGTTGCGAATCCTGATTATAAAGATATTACTGACAATCTTAAGTATGATGAAAGACCATCTTGGTTTAAAAACTGGGAAGAAACTGGACTACTTAAATTTGAAGATAAAAATGGTGATGGTATGATTCAATACTCATCTGATAAAACTAAAAATGAGATGGTTAAAATAGATAGAGATATTATGGTTCTTGCGAATCCTGAAATTGCTCAACTTCCAAACTGGGTTATTGCTCTAGTTGCAGCCGGTGGACTTGCAGCAGCATTATCAACAGCAGCTGGATTATTACTAGCTATTTCAGCATCTATTTCGAAAGATTTATTTAAAGCTATTTTAAAACCTGATATGACAGATGAAGAAGAGCTTAAAACTGGTAGAATTGCGATGTTAGGTGCAGTTGCAGTTGGTGGATACTTTGGTTTCTTCCCACCAGATTTTGCGGCAGGTACAGTTGCACTAGCGTTTGGTTTAGCAGCATCTTCTATCTTCCCAGCACTAATGATGGGTATTTTCTCTAAGAAAGTTAACTCAACAGCAGCAGTTGCAGGTATGTTATCTGGTATGGGTATTACATTATTATATGTATTCCAACATAAAGGTATCATGTTTATTAAGTCTACATCATTCTTAGGTGATATGGATCCTAACTGGTTCTTAGGAATTGAGCCAAATGCATTTGGTGCAATTGGTGCAATCGTTAACTTTGCAGTTGCAATTATTGTTACAAACGTAGCTAAATCAAGTGATGAAGATCAAGCTAAGATGACAGCAATCGTTGAAAATATGAGAGTTCCAGAAAAGCCAGGTGAGACTTTAGCAAGTACTGACCATTAATAAAAAGATTACTTCTTTAAGAAGTAGTCTCTTTCTGACTCACAAAAGGCTATTTCTTCGGAAATAGCCTTTTTTTTAACACTAATTTAGATAATATTTCGTACAATATTAATCATAAAAAAAAGGATTTTAATGTTTGAAGCGTTTAAAAATAAACATGTACTTGTTGCACTAATTGTAGCACCTATTTTAGCAGTACTTGCTTGGTTTGCAACAGGAATGTTGGTAGATGAACAAGGACACACTATGAAAGATGGTAGTCTATATACTTTGAACGTAAAATCAAATTGTAGATGGGAAAGTGGAAAATGTTCTTTAAAAAATGAGGATATTGAAATAGACATAACAGGTAAATATACAAGCTATACACTTGAACTTTCAATGAAGTCATCAGTTCCCCTAAGTGAGATTAAAATTGCTTATGATAAAAATGACAAACCACAACCGTTAAAATATGATAAAAATAGAGATCTATGGATTGGAGTACTTGATTTAAAATATAAAGCAAAATTTATTAATGCTGTTTTTATTATCAATAATACTGTTTTTTATGCACAATTTCCAACAACATTTTTAAATCCAAAAGATAGAGAATTTGAATTTGAAAAAGAGTATGAAAGAGAAAAACAATTAAAACTAAACAGTTCTAATTAAAATAAAGCTACTTTCATGATGAAAAGTAGCTTTTTTATTTAGTTATATAAAAAAAGCTACTTCCACTTCCACTAAAATAACTTTCATCAGGTAAATGATACTTTTTGGGTATAAGTTCAGAATAGTTTTCTAAAGCTGGCTTATATAGGTCATTAGCTTCACATATAGACATACCATTATATATATCAAAACTCTTCATATTTAATAGTTTCAATGATTCTTCTTCCGTTATCTCTTTATAATGATTATTTCTAAAAGATCTAAATATAACTCCTGTATTACATTCTACTCTTGGTGTAAATGTTTTTATATTTAATGGTTCTTCATCAAACTGCGTTACAACTTCACCAATACCTGTTACATTTGCACTATCATACTCGTAGATAAAAAAAGGTACATCAGCACCTATTGTTGCACCAATAGTAGATAATTCATCTTTAGAAAGTCCCAAACTACATACTTCATTTACCATTATCATAAATGTAGCACAATTAGAACTACCACCACCTAATCCAGCAAATTCTGGTATGTTTTTATCCACGATAACTTTATGTGTAAGAAAGTATTTCTCTACCTCATCAGAATATACCAATAATTTTAAATATGCTTTATATATAGTGTTTTTTTTTGTCTCACACCCAAAGTTTCCCTCTAAAGTAAACTCTTCTAAATCTTCTTTCAGGAAAGAGATAGTATCAAATTGATTTTTGACACGAACAAAACGAGAAACTAATTCATGATAATCTCCTCTTTTCCCTGCTATTTTAAGAAATATATTTACTTTTGCATACGATTTTTTAGTCATTTAAAGTAGTACCTTATTTAAAACATATTTTGGTTCATTATCTTTTATCTCTATAATAGAGAAAAAAGTATCGAAAACTATCAGATACTCACCATCTTTTTTATTTTCAAAATAATCAATCGAAAGCTTTTTCCCTAAGTCAAACCACTCTTTTGTACCAGTATAGTTATTAAGAGGAACATCCAAGTACTCCAAAGGATTTAAAGCCTTTTCCTCATCAAATTTAAATTTACCCTCATGGAGCCTTTCTAAATATGAAAGCGTACCAACACTATTAAGTCGATCTAAGAGTATCTGAGCCATACTACGGATATAACTTCCTTCACTCACAGTTATATCAAATGTTATAAAAGGATGATTATAGTTAATAAACTTCACATCATATACTTCAGATACAATCTTCTTCATCTCAAAATCAATACCATCTCGTGCTAAATCATAGGCACGTTTACCATCTATTTTTTTGGCTGAAAATTTTGGTGGAAGATATTCGAGAGTTCCTAATAATGATTGAAGTTTCTCTTCTATATCTTTTTGATTGAGTTTATCTACATCTTTTATATCATATACATTTTCTATGTCAAGTGAGTCACTATTAGCACCCAACCAAATAGTAGTACGATAGGACTTTGGAGTTTTTTTTAAAAATCTAAAAAGTTTTGAATATTGTCCAAAAGCTACAACTAAACACCCACAAGCAAAAGGGTCTAAAGTTCCAGAAAATCCTGCTTTTTTATTTTTATATTTTCTTTTTATTCTATTGAGATAAAAATTACTACTAATAAAAACTGGTTTTTTTACTACAAATAATCTATTCAATAATATTCCTTAAATCTTTTCTACAAATGATGACAAAATATCTCTCTTCATTCCACCAAAATTAATCTTGAGTTTTAAATCTTTACCCGCTTTTTGTACACTAATGATTCTTCCCATACCAAATATTTTATGTTTTACTAAATCATCTTTTTTAAATGCACTATTTTTTTCTATAGTTAAACTACCTTTAATAAGATCAGACTCAGTTAAAAAACGACTTTTAACTAACTGTGTTCGTCGCCCTTTGTAAAATCTACTATGTACAAAACTCAGCGTTAATTCATCACAAGCACGTGTAATAGCAACATACCCTAGTCTTCTTTCCTCTTCAAGATCACTTCCATCTCCAACTAACGGAAAAAAGCCCTCTTCCATCCCTACAATAAAAAGATGTTTAAACTCTAAACCTTTACTAGCATGAATACTCATCAATGATATATATTCATCACTAATTCCATCAGCAGCACTCTCCAGTGAGATTTCATTTAAAAAGTCTTCTAAATTTAAATCAATATTTTTAATAAAAAAGTCTCTTAAATATCCATAAAACTCATCAATGTTTGCCAATCTATCATCTGCATCAATAACTTTTGCATAAGTTGTTTTAAAATCAAATGTATCTTCAAATAAATCAATAAATCTCATTTTTGTTGTCGCTAATACATCTTGAAGATCCTCAACTGAAGCCATAAATACTTTTAAAGTTCTTGAGTTCTTTTTACCTACTAATGTTGTTAATTCTTCTGCAGAATAGTCTTTGATAATACTAAACATAGAACGTGCTTTTTGATGAGACTCTAATTCAAGCTTATCAATCGTCATTTTACCAATACCACGTTTTGGTTTATTGATGATTCGTTTAATAGAAAAATTATCATTTGCGTTTGTAATGACTCTAAAGTAAGCAATAAGATCTTTTATCTCTGCACGTTCGTAAAATTTTAAACCACCCACTAATTTGTAGTTGATATTAGTTCTATTTAAGCCCTCTTCTAAAGCACGACTTAAAGCATTTACTCTATATAAAATAGCGATATCTTTCGCAGATTCCCCATTTAAAATCAGTTGTTTTATATCGTCTGTTATTTTTCGTGTCTCTTCATTTTCATCTTGTGATTCATAAACTTTTATAGAGTTTCCGTCCCCACGAGTTCCAACAAGCCGTTTTCCTAATCTATCTCTATTATGTTCTATCAGTGCATTGGCATGAAATAGAATCTTATTTGTTGAACGATAATTATCTTCTAATTTAATAGTTAAAGTATTTTCAAATGTTTCACCAAAAGTTAGAATATTTTTAATCGTTGCACCACGCCAACCATAAATTGATTGATCATCATCACCAACCACACATAAATTACTGTGTTCTTCACAAAGCTTTTTTAGTAATTTATATTGTAATTCATTTGTATCTTGATACTCATCAACCATAATATATCTATATTTTTCACTTGTTTCTTTTGCTAATTCTTTATTATTTAATAAAATTTTATACGTTAAAAGAATTAAATCATCGAAATCTACTAAATTATTTTGTTCTAAATAATTTTCATATTTTTCATACACATCCGCAATTTGTGTATATAGTCTATCTTGTGCAGCTGCTTTTGCTTCTTCTATAGAAACAACCGAGTTTTTAAATTTTGATATCTCTGCTGCGAGTACTGATGTGGTTGTTTCTTTATCAATAGATTTTAATATTCGCTTTTTATCATCACTATCGATGATAACAAAATTGTTTTTTCTCCCTATTTGACCAATATGAAATTTTAAAAATAATAAACCAAATTTATGAAAAGTACATAATAATGGTGGATAATTTATATTGTCTATTAAAGAAAATGCTCTTTCCCTCATCTCTGTTGCTGCTTTATTTGTAAAAGTCAAAGTTAAAATTGATGCAGGATCAATTCCTATTGAGATAAGATAGGCCAGTCTTGTTGTAATAGTTTTTGTTTTACCACTTCCTGCACCTGCAAGAATTAACATGGGACCATCTATATGTTGTGCGGCTTGTTTTTGTGAGTCATTTAACGTAGATAACATTGTACTTCTTTCATCTAATATATATTTATTATAGCATTTAATTTATAAAGGAAGCCATTCTTGGTTAATTGTATTTATTTAATACTCTACTAAAGCATTTTTGATATACTTATTTACAAAATTTAACAAAAAGGATTTATATGGAATCTGGTGAAATTTCAGCCATAATACTTACTGGTATAGTGATGGCGGCATTGGCGTTTATATCTTTTAAAATAGGGAGAAAAATCGCTGATAAAAAGTAATAAAGGAGTTTATTCTCCTTTACTTCTTTGTATTTTCTAACTCTTTTACAGAAATATCTAAAGCTTTAACATTTGTGTAAGATAATAAAGTGAATATAAATCCTAAAATTACAATGATGTAATATCCCAAATAAACTGACGCAAGTATTATACCCACCCCTAAAAATAAAAAGAGTAAGTTTGATGCGATTGATACTTTGTATAGTAACTTATTTTTTTTATCTATTATTAATGGCATACCAAATATTTTACTCGTACCAGAATATAATAAAAGAGCTGGCATTATATATGCTCCAATAGCTATAATCAAGAAAAATAGTAGATACACTGTTCCTGTTTGGCTCGCATTAAATATCAGTATTACACTAGCAAAAATTAATGCAATTGAAAATACCCAATTCATAACTCGTAATGTTTTAGTATCTTTTTTAATAGTTTGTTTTTTCATTATGATAAACCTTAATAAATTTTATCTTTTTTATTGTAAAAGTGTACTCTCACACTTATCAACTCTTATACGTTTGTTAGTTTTTTTATTAACAAAATAACTTTCTTCTAAATCCCATTCGTTAGCATTTACAGAAAAAGTTGTACTGAAAACTAAAAAACCAGAAATACATGCTAAAGATTCCCCTTTTTCATAAAAAGCTATATTTTGCTCTGCTTTATTCTTTTGAACAAAAGGAAGTCCAAATAAAGTGTATAAAAATATTAGCCCTGTAACTATACTTAGAAAGTCGATTTTTTTCCCACTTCCCTTATTTAAATACAATGCAATTAAAAAAACCGCAAAGGTTAGTATACTTTCTCCATAATGTATAAAATTAAACATTTTCTTCTCCATAATAATTAATTAAAACTTGAGTCACTTCAGATTACCAAAAACAGCTCTTCATTTAAACTAAAACGATAAAATTATACTCAATATAGGGAAAAGTGTAAGATAAAGTAACAGGCAAGTATAGGTAAAGGAATACAAATGTGTTACAAATTAATGATTTTACATTAGTTTTACTAATAAATTACTATTATTTTTATTAATTTATGTTATTATTCTCATTATTAAAACTAAAGAGGTCAACACCATGTTATCAGATTTTACAAAATTAAATACATTTATAACAGTAGTAAAAGAAAAGTCTTTTTCGAAGGCATCTTCAAAACTAGGAATTTCGCAACCTGCAGTTACCCAACAAATGCGATTTTTAGAAAACTATTTAGATGCAACAATAGTTGATAGAAAAAAGAATGGTATTAGCCTTACTAAAGAGGGTGAAAAATTATTTGCAATTGCACAAAAAATAGAAAAAGTAATTGCAAATGGAGAAAAAGAATTATTTAAAATTATTAATAAAGACATTACTTTTATATTTGGAACATCAAGTGCAATTGGTAACTATATATTACCTACATTTTTAAATGATATCAAAGAAAAAATAAATAACGACGTAAGTGTTACTATCTCTTCAAGTTCAAAATCTATAGAAGCATTAAAAGACAAAAAAGTAGATATGGCACTTATTGAGTCACCTATATTTGAAGATGGAATTATATATAGAGAATGGCTTGAAGATGAAATCGTAATATTCTCTAATCAAAAACTTCCTAAAAGAGTAAAGAATGATGACTTGCAATCATTTAAATGGGTGTGCAGAAATCCAAATAGTCACACAAGAAAACTCTTTAAAGAATCTTTAGAGTTCTCAAATATGCAAGATTGTGAATCTTTTAATATTGTCAGCGAAGCATCCTCACCAACGGCAATTATGCAAACAGTATTGCATAGTTCTAAAGACGATGTTCCTACAGTATCAATTGTTTCAACTCACGCCATTAAAGACTACGTGAAACATGGAATTTTATTTGAATCAAGACTTCCTGACATCAAAATGCAAAGAAAACTCTATATAGCATATTTAAAAGAGAGAAAACATGATGCATTTATAGATACTGTTATTAACTATTTAATGACGGTTAAAAAATAATTTTCAATTAACTGATATCTCAAAAGGGTAGTAATCTAAAATTACTACCCTTATTTATTATCTCGCATATCCAATAGAACGTAATTCACGTATTACATTTACTTTTATTTCACCTGGATATTTGACTTTTTCTTCTATCTCTTTAGCAATTTCATTTGCCATCAATATTGACTCATCATCATTTACAAGTTTTGCATTAACTATAACTCGTAACTCTCGTCCAGCATTTATCGCATAGGTATTAATCACACCATTTTTACTTGTAGCTATTGACTCTATCTCTTCTACTCTATTTAAAAAGCTCTCTAATACTTCTCTTCTAGCACCCGGTCTTGCGGCACTTAAAGCATCTGCTGCACACACAGCAGCTGCTTCAATACTACAGGCTTCTTCATGGCCATGATGTGCATAAATAGCATTTATCACTTCTTCTGGTTCCCCTAGTTTTTTACATAAATCAGCACCGATATCAACATGTGAACCAGGAATATCATGCGTTAATGCTTTTCCAATATCATGCATCAATCCAGCTCGCCTAGCTAAAATAGTATCTCCACCTAATTGTGCTGCTATTAAACCAGCCAAATTTGCTACTTCTAAGGTATGAGCTAAAGCATTTTGCCCATAACTCGCACGATAACGTAACTTACCAATTAAATGGATCAACTCTTTATGCATATTTATAATACCTAAAGAGGCAATCGTATCTTCACCCTCTTTAAATATATTATCATCAAACTCTTTTTTTGTTGTGTTGTACACTTCTTCTATTTTTGCAGGATGGATACGACCATCTTTTAAGAGAACCTCTATCGTTTTTGTAGAGATTGCTCGTCTGTATAGATTAAAACTACTTACAGTAATCGTATTTGGGATATCCCCTATAATAATATCTACCCCTAAACAGAACTCAAGAGCTTTAATATTTCTCCCCTCTTTTCCTATTATTTTACCTTTTGCTTCATCATCAGGTAAAGGGATATGATTTATAAGTCGTTCAGCCGCAAACTCACCTGCATATCGAGTTACTGCTGTTGATAAAATATTGTTAATCTCTTTTGTTGAATCCTCTTTAGCAAGTTTATATTCTTTACGAAATATTGAAGCAATCTGGGCACGACTATCTTCTTTTGCTTGTTCTAACATAAAATTTGTTGCTTCTGCTTTTGTAAGTCCACTTGCATTTTCTAAAATTTTTTCTACATTTTTAATATTCTCTGTGTAAATTTTCTTTTGTGCTTCTAAACCATTTTGAAGTGATTGGACCTCAATTTTAGAATTTTCTATAATATTTTTATCTTTTTTATTTTTTATCAACTCTTCATCAATAAAAGTTTCTAATTCTCTTTGTTTACTCTCTAGTTCTTTTTTAAGCTTTTTAAATTCTCTATCGTAGTCTCTTCTTGCTTTATTTTTTGCATCTTTTAGTATAGCTTGTGCCTCATGCTCAATCACTTTTGCAGTAGCGATTGCCTTTTCTGTATATATTTCAAATTTTGCTCTATTTAGTTTGTTTGCTATGACAACACTAATAACAGATGAAATTATCGATACAACAGAAATCATAATTATAATTTCTATTTCCATCTTTATAAACCTTTACATTGTAATTATATAATCTGCTTTTATATCATAGTCTGAAGTAACAATCTCTTTTGATTTACAAAGTTTTAACTGGGTAAAAATAGTTATTGGTTTTTTTGTTAATGTATCAAAAAAACGGTCATACATACCAGCTCCAAAACCTATTCGTCTATATGTTTCATCAATTCCTACAATAGGTACTATTACCATATCAAGTTTAATATTATTATTTCTAAATGAAGAGAAGTTTGGTTCTTTTATCCCAAATTTTTTTCTCTTTAATGGCAATCTAAATTTAACAGGAACAAAAGATTTTCCTTTCATAAAAGGGACATAAACCTCAATATTTTTTCTTTTTCTTAATTCTATAATTATTGGCATTACATCAACTTCAATATCAAGTGGAATATACAGTAACACCTTTTTAGGTTTATGTAAATTTATGAGTTTTATAATTCGTGAACATATATTTTTATTTTTTTTAATCTTTGCAAAACTACTCAAAAATCGTAATTTTTTTAAAGCTAATTTTCTAAAATCTGCTTTATTTATCAATGACATATCTAAGCCTTTTTTGGATAAAATCCATGATACATTTTATCAGAAGGAACTAAAAATGAAGATTAAAAAAATTACAATATTAAGTTTTTTAACACTATTGTTTATAACAGGATGTGGAGAAAAAGAGAAAATTGAAGATAGTATAATAACAGAATCAAAAAAAGAGATTACTCCTACATTTAACCTAAAAACTACTACAGGGAAAGAGATTTCAATTACAGCAAATAAAGAGGGATGGAAATTTAAAGGACTTGAAGATAAAGTTCTTCTTTTAAACTTTTTTGGTACTTGGTGTCCCCCTTGTAAAGCTGAAATACCACATTTAAATAACATAAAATCAAAATTAGAAAAAGATTTTGAGATACTAGCTGTTGACATTGGTCCTAGAGGTGGTGGATTAAACACGAAAGAACATCTATTGGACTTTAAAGATGAATTTTCAGTGAACTATCCTATTGTTTCGGGAGAAATAGCAAAACAATTATTTGCAGTAGTAAGTGAACTCAATCCATCTGGTTCTATCCCTTTTATGGTTCTGTTTAATAAAAAAGGTCAGTATGTAAAATACTATATTGGTATGAAACCTGAAGAGATGTTATTTAATGATATTAGTGCAACAATTAAGATGAAATAATGTTTAATATATTTAAAAAGAAAAAAGAGGAACCTTCAAAAGAGATATCAGCTCAGGAAGTTGAACCAAATAGAGTTCAAGAAGAAGAGAAAAAAGGTTTTTTTTCACGTGCTTTAGAAAAAACTGTTGGTAATTTAAAATCAATTATCCCAGAAAAAAAAGAGAAAATTGAATTTGATGTTATTGAAGAGATTTTAATTGAAGCAGATATGGAATACGAAATTATTGAAAAAGCGATGGATGGTTTACCTGAATTAATAACTCGAGCACAACTAAGACACCGACTTGTCTCTTTATTTGAGCATGCTCCAGTTATTGATAGATCAAATATGCCTACTCCATATATAGAACTTATCATTGGAGTAAATGGAGCTGGAAAAACTACTACTATTGCAAAACTTGCAAACAGATACAAAAAATCTGGTAAAAGTGTGCTATTAGGTGCAGGAGATACATTTAGAGCAGCAGCAATTGAGCAGTTAGCAACTTGGGCAGATAAATTAGAAGTGCCTATTATCAAAACAAAACATGGTCATGATCCAAGTGCTGTTGCTTATGATACCATTAGTTCAGCTGTTTCTAAAAATATTGATCATGCTATTATTGATACGGCAGGAAGATTGCAAACGCAAAAAAATCTTGCAAATGAACTAAAAAAAATCGTTAAAGTTTGTAACAAAGCAAAAGATGGGGCTCCTCATCAAAAGATTATGATATTAGATGGAACACAAGGAAACACAGCAATAGCACAAGCAAAAGCGTTTCATGAGATGGTTGATATAGATGGAATTATAGTAACTAAACTTGATGGTACTGCAAAAGGTGGAGCATTATTTTCAATCTCAAATCAACTGGAACTTCCAATATTTTATATAGGAATTGGAGAGAAACAGGATGATTTAATTGAATTTTCTCCAGATCAATTTGTCGATAGTCTTTTAGATGAAATTTACCAATAAGAAAGATATGTAATGAGTAAAAAACTTGAAGAATGTAGAAACTGTAAAAGTTTAATAGAACCAAAAATTAGAAGATGTCAATACTGTGGTATCTTAAATCCAACAGTAAAAACAAAAGATATTTTTATAACAATATTTGCTATTTTGTTTATTATGAGTCTATATACCTATTTTATTGGGTAATAGACTTATCTATTGTTTGAAGTAGTTTCATCACGTCAACTGGTTTCATAATATAGTCACTCATCCCTATCTCTTCTAATTTAGACACTTCTTCATTTTGACTTCCAAATGCAGTAGTTACTACAATAGGTATTGTAGAATTTATTTTACGAATCTCTTTAATCATAGCAATACCGTCCATAATAGGCATAGATAAATCAGTAATAATTAAATCAAACTCTTCTTCATGAAACTTTTCTAAACCCTCTTTTCCATTATCGGCAACCACTAGTTTACTAATAATAGATTCTATTGAACTACTTGTAATATTGCGTAAAGCAATTTCATCTTCTACATATAATATACGTAATGTTTTAATTAATTCAATATTCATATTACCTACTTTTTTGATTAAAATAATTTTTATTATACACTATATTTTCTTCATTTTAGTAGTTAGTAGTATTAAAATAATACAGATTATATTTATTTTTATAATATTTGAGTAATAATCTTTGTAAATTGGGTTGAATAGAAGGTGTAAACCATGCATTATTAGAAATTACAATAACATAAGGTGTATCAAGATTTTTATAAATTGCATCAGTTGTTGATTCATAACAAATCGAACTTCGAAACTTTATCCCTTTTATAGTAAATGTTGTTGGTTCATCAGCTGTTTCATAATCCTTTGCTCCATTGTAAAACAAATCATTGATAAAGTGTTTTATTTTTTCTGGTAATGGAACCGATTCTCCAAAAGGTACAAGTACAACTTTATGCGCAACCTTTCTTTCCCCTTGCTCATATAAGTATGTACTATTATAATACAAGCCATCTTTTTGAAATAATGATCCTGTAAGAATAGCAATTTTAGATGATAATTCCAATAGTTCATTGTTTATATTGCTATTTTTGTTTAATACTAAAGGAAAAGCAGTTTCAGGTAAAATAATCAAATCTTTTTGATTTTCAATTGCATTTTGGATCGCTTGTAAATTTTCTAATACTATTTTTCGTCTATTATTGCGATCCCACTTTTCCTCTTGTTTTATATTTGTATTGTATTGAATAATCTCTAGTTTTGGTTTACTAATAACTTCTTTTTGTGAGCTATTTAAGAAACAAAGCGTAATCATACTTATCAAAAACACAAGTACACTTTCTCTTTTATATTTTTCTTTATAATGCAAAAATAAGCATATACTCAAAAGAATAGCCATAAATTCTAATTTAGATGTACCTAAATAACTATTAATAAAAAGTAATTCTATCTTAAACCAATTAAATCCAAAAGGTGAAATAAAGCTTAGCAAAAATATAGCCGTCATTCTATACACAATATTATTACGTAATCCAATAAGATAAAATAAAGTCCCATACACTAAGCCTATGCCAATGATAACAATTGGTATTAAAAAAATCAAATCATAATATACAAAACTATACCCTACCCACCAAAACCATAATACTGAAATAAAAAAACCAGATAGGAATAATTCTTTTTTATTTAATACAAATAATAAAGCTATTGCCATAATAGCAAAGAGAGTATTGAGTAAATAAATATCTAAATTATAATAATTAGAATAAAGAAAATAAGTAAAACAAAGTGTAGTTAATAGTGATTTATATGTAAACATAGCCGTATTTTAGCATAATTTACAATTTATTTGTCAATTATAATAAGTTTAAATATTAATTAAAGTTTCTTTTGATATTATTTACAAAAATACATGTACGGGAGATATTAATATGAATAAGAGTGATTTAATTGCTGCAGTTGCAGACAAAGCTGGTTTAACTAAGAAAGATGCAGGTGCAGCAATAGAAGCTACACTTGAAACAATTACAGAAACATTAGCATCAGGTGATAGTGTTGCATTTATAGGATTTGGTACATTTAGTACTTCTAAAAGAGCTGCTAGAGAAGGTATCAACCCTTCAACAGGTGATAAAATTAAAATTGCTGAGTCTACAGTTGCTAAATTTAAGGTTGGAGCTAAACTTAAAGAAGCAGTTAAAGCTGGTAAATAATTTTATATTAATATAGAATTAAAAAAAAGGGGTGAAGAGAATCTTCACCCCTTTTTTTTATCTTTATTACAATGAAGAAGATTATTCTTCCCCATGATATTCAAAATCACCATCTTCTTCTACAAATTTAGAAAGCATAAAATCTGTTGGCAAGTCAAACGCTTGATACGTAGCTTCAAACTGCTCTTGCTCAGCACTTCTCTCACCGCGACCTCTTGCAACAACTCGCACTGGAACTCCTTCAAAATCATGATTATCTCTTATAAAGTTAATTAAATATCTTTTATATGAAAAATGTAACATTTTAGGTTTATTCATAATCACAGCTACCGTAGGCGGATTTGCATCAAATTGCGTAGCAAAATAAATTCTTAATCTATTTCCATTTGGACTTGGTAAAGAGTGTCGTCTAATAGCCATCTCAATTGTTCTGTTTAAATCAGATGTTGGTATTCTTCTATGATAATTATCATAAATAGATAATAGTTTTTCTTCAAGTTTTTTTATATTTCTCCCTGTTTTAGCAGAAACAGCAACTATTGTAGCATAGTATAAAAACTTAAATCTTCCTCTAATCTCTTCAGAAAGCTTAGCAAAAGTATCCATATTTTCATCCCATTTATTAAGGATAATAATTACACCCAATCCAAACTGATCTACAAGCCCAGAAATCTTCTCGTCTTGATCACTAATAGGTTCACTAGCATCAAGTACTAGTAAGGCTATATTTGCTTGTGCTAACATATCTTCTGTTCTCATAAGCGCAAACTTTTCAATCCCTTGAATCTTACCACGACGTCTTAATCCAGCAGTATCAATAAAAGTAATCTTTTTATCCCCTACTTCATACGTTTCATCAACTGGGTCGATTGTTGTACCTGCTATTGGACTTACAACTGATCTTTCTTCACCTATAAGAGCATTTAAAATAGAACTTTTTCCAACATTTGGTTTCCCTATAATTGCTACTTTGATATGATTTGGATCTATCTCTTCTGGTTCTTCTGCCACATCAATTGGATCTACTAAAATATCCATCTGTGTTTCACTAATAACTTTAGGATTTGCTTCTTCTATTTCAGCTGCACTTGGTGGTAGTTTTTCATATAACCACTCAAAAAGTCTTTTTGTACCACGATTGTGAGAAACAGAGATACCAAACATCTCATCATCATTGATACCAAATTCATAAAAATCCCAAAGTCTTTCTAGCTCTCTATCATTATCAATTTTATTTACAACTAATGCTAAAGTTTTCCCTAAAGCTTGTAACTCATAAAATAAATTTCTATCTTCTTCATCAGGAATATTTTTACCATCAACCATATATAAAACAATATCCGCTTCTTTTGCAGTCTCAACAGCTTTTCTTTTTACATTTGTAAAAATTTTAAACTCACTCCCATCTTCCATAATTTCATTTTTAGATTTACTAATACCACCAGTATCAAGCATCATAGCTTCTCTACCGTTTATATCAATTTCTCTTCTTCTTACATCTCTAGTTGTACCAGAAACATCACTTACAATTGCAACTCTTTTTCTTGCAAGACGATTAAATAATGAACTTTTACCAACATTTGGTTGTCCTATTAAAGCTATTTTTATCATTTTTACCCTTTTTTTATTCTAATTCTTTTTTTATTGTACTATCAGGTGAATAGATACGCACTTTTCCCAAAGGGATATCTAAAAACTCTATGTCTTCTATTTGTTTTTTTATTTTAATAGTGATTGCTGAATTATCTTCATTTTCAGTACACTCTTTACCTATAACTATAGCAGAACTTATAAAATTATCTTCTTCTATACTATCGATTTTTTCAATTGTATCTTCAATTTTAGATTTAACCTCATCCCATCTATAACAAACTAAATTGCTTTTTACTTCAATAAAATAAAATCTACCTTTTTGTTCATCATTAAATTTTGATAAAGTCAATAAATCAACTGATTTTTTTCCTGTATGTTTAAATTCATCAATATAAATATTTTTAAAAAAACTAGTACCTCTTTTATATACTGAATCAAATTGAAATTTTGAACTCTCAATTTCTTTATATTCTAATTCTTCATTGATACAGGAAATATCACCTTCAAATTTTATCTTATTTTTTCTATTACATTTTTTTGAAATTGGGTCTTTCTCTAACAATGAAGATGTAATACTTTCTAATATTTCATTCATACTAAATACTTTTTAATATTTCTATTACTTTTGAGTTTTCCAAATATAAGTTTTCGCTTGTCTCTTCAAACTCTTTCTCAATCACTTTATTTTTAGTGATTTTTATATCTTCTATTTCAGTATCTAAGCCCTCTTTTTTAAATCTATACACAGATAAATTCTCTTTATCAAGTGCCATCAAACTTTCATAGTCTTTATCTTTATCAATAAATGTATCAAATGTCTTTTCATCTTTTTCTTTTATATGATTTAATTTTAACAGTATATCCATCTCATTTAAAATATAATCACTATGAGTAGTGATAAGGATTTGGATACCCTCATTCATCATCATCACGAGTAATCTTGCCATCATTCTTTGCATTTTTGGGTTTAAATGAGATTCTGGTTCTTCTATTATTAAAAATGTACCTATAGACTTCATAGATTTTGTCTCTAAATTTTCTAAATACAATATAATAGGTGTTAATTCTGTCACCTTTGTAGATGTACTTTCCATAGGTATATCTAAGGTTTTAGTTTCATTTCCAATTTTATACTGTAACATTTTGCTATCATTAAAATAAAGTTTTCCTTCAATCTCTTGTTGTATATATGAATAAGCATTTGTTAATTTTATATCTTGATTTATTTTTTGATTTGAAAAACTTTGTATTATTTTTATAAAATCATTTATAATATAATTATCTCTATTTAAATTTTTATCATTATATATATATTCCGTAGCATTTGTTACATTGTTTTGAAACTTTGTATTATAATTTGCTAATATACCTGATTTGTTTGCTGGAAAATAATCAATATTTCGTGGTAAATGTAATAAATGATCAATACAAAACAAATACCAATTAATAACATTATTAAATAAATTCTCTGAACTGATAGGATTTACAACACTCACAGAAAGATCTCCATTTACATTATCATTGGAAAAACTTAAACTATAAGAAGTACCTTCATTTCTTTCAGTAAATTTAGAAGTAAGATTAATAAAATAATTTAATTTTTCTTTATAATCAAGTTTTAAATTAAACTCTTCATTTCTATTGAGAGTAATTATAATATCTATATATTTAGTATAAATCTTTAATACTGCCTCATTTTCATTTATATTTATCAAATCATTTAAATTTTCTGTAAAATAAACTTCAAAGCATTTTTTTAAAAATCTAGAAAATATATCTTCAACATCTAACAGAAAAGTTTTAATAAACTTTTCATCTAAATTAAATGATAATTTATGTTCACTATTAGCTATACAGTCTTCGTTTGATATATCTGTTACGAAATCATTAAGTATAGAATAAACAGTTGTTTTTTTATATTTTTCTATATCAATTTTATTATTTATAGAAACACCATTAAAAGAACTAGAATTTGTTAAATATTTAGTAGCGATATAAATAAACTTAGAAACAAAGCTTTTCCCACTATCATTGTCTCCAATAAAAATAGTCAATGATTTCATATCAAAAATACCATCTTTTACAGCACCAAAATTTTTCACTTCTACTCTAAAATTATTTTCCATAAACTACCTTTCCTTTTTATTCTACTATGTTTTCATTTTCTATATGGAGTGTCTGCGTTGGGAATGCAAAACTAGAACCATGTTTTTCAACTATTTTCATTATATTTAGATAAGTATCTTCTCTTACTTTCATAAATTCACCCCAATGAGTACTTTTTGTAAAATAATAACAAAAAATATTCAATGAACTTTCACCAAAGGCACTAAAATAGATATGTATAGTCTCTTGATGTATACCAGGATGATTTTTAAGCATCTCTTTAATATCAGCAATTATATTTTCTAAAGTTTCACCAGAAGTATCATAAGTAACTCCAAGAGTTGTTTTGATTCTTCTTTTTCCCATACGTGACCAATTTAAAATAGCACTATTTGCCAATGTTCCATTCGGAACACTAACCAATGCTTGAGCAAATGTTCTTACCTTTGTGGATCGTATTCCAACATTTTCTATTGTACCTTCTACTTCAGGAGTTTTAATCCAATCCCCTATTTTAAATGGCTTGTCAGTAAAAATAACTAATGAACCAAATAAGTTCCCAGCTGTATCTTTGGCTGCTAAAGCAAAAGCCATACCAACTAATCCTAAAGATGCAAGAAAACCACTTACGTTATATCCCCACTCTTGAAGAACAGCAATAAATGCTAAAATTAAAATAAAAAATCGAATTGATTTTACAAGAAAATTTGAAAAATCAGCATTTATTTTGTCACCAAACTTATTTGTTATTTTATCTATATTTACAGACAAATGATTTAAAATATTTACAATTGACCAAAATACAACGATAATAAATCCTGATCGTATTACTTTATCTATAATAGACAAAATATCTGTATCTAAAGTCAATACCGTTACAGCAAATTTTGCCCCTATAATTACAAATAAAAAATCAATAGGTCTTTTAATCGATTCTAAAATCTCATCATCTATTGCTGTCGCTGTTTTATTAACCATTTTATATGTTATTTTTCTAAAAATCACTCTACTGATTTGAAAAAATATAAAAATGGAAATAGCATAAATATATGAATCAATTTCATTACTGAATATAACTGGCACTAAATAATTCTCCTGTCCCTATAATAATGCGATTTTAACTAAAATTATATTAAAATCGCGATTATGATAAAAAACGCAACTTCAGACAACACTAAATTAGCCATAAAATATATGTTAATCTCCTCTTTTTTATTTTCATTTACAGGTGGTTTTGCAAAAGAATTAAGTACTTATGTAAGTTCTTTAGAGGTAGTCTTTTTTCGAAATGTTACAGGTGTGATTATAATTTTATATGCCATTTATAAATCTCCATTAACTCAAAAAGGGGGGAAACCTTTTTTATTATTTTTAAGAGGTTTTATTGGGTTTAGTGCATTACTGATGTATTTTTATAATATTGCCACTATTCCACTTGCAGAAGCACAAACTTTTAGTAAAATTTCTCCTATTTTTACTGCCATTTTTTCCTATTTAATTTTAAAAGAAAAGTTATCCACAAAAGCTTGGTTAGGTGTATTTATAGGTTTTATTGGGGTTTTATTTATAACAGGCTTTGATGTGACAAATTTAAGTAAAACAGATTGGTTTGGTATCTTAAGTGGGGTGGGTGCTGGTCTTGCTTATACTTCGATAAGAGAACTAAGAAAATACTACGATAACCGCTCTATTGTACTCTCTTTTATGCTTGTAGGAACTATTGGACCTATACTATTAATGACTTTAGGTGAGTTTTATACTTCCCCTACTCTTGATTGGATCGTGACCCCATTTATTATACCTACTGGATGGGCTTGGTTTCATATAGTAGGGCTTGGACTTTTTGCAACTGGAGCACAAGTATATATGACAAAAGCATATTCTTTAGCAAAAGGTGGAGTAGTTGGAACTATTGGGTACTCTACTATTTTATTCTCTATTTTTATAGGTATGTTTTTGGGTGATGTTTTTCCTAGTACATCACTCTTTATAGGGATAGGATTTATTGTCGTTAGCGGAATACTCGTATCAAAAAAATAATCGTATCTGCTTTAATTGTTTATTTGATATAATTTAGTACTTAAAAACGGAGAATACAGAATGAATTTAGATAAAGTAATAGCTGGTTTTTTTATAATATTAGCCATGACATTAAATTTTGGTTTTTTTTATGGTGATTCTTTAGACTTACAAATGCACAGCAAATATGAACTTTTCGCTGCTATTTTAGTAAATATAATAGCTACCGTATTAAAACTAGGAGACAAAACTCAAATGGGTTCTGTACTTATTGCTAGTAGTTTAGTGGCTGATTTACAACTGATTGCTGCTGCAACATTATGGACTATATATTCAACAAATAATGTTATCGATCCTGAAATATTTGGAATCATCATATCACTTAGTGGTGGAGCATTATTGGCAAATATCACTTCTGTAGTTTTATATATTGGTGATACTTTACAATCAAAAAGGTAAACTTTGAATAATAGTTCTTTATGGATTATCTTACAAAGGATGAGACTTCCTTTTACAATTATAGCGATTACCTATGCTATTGCTATGATTGGGCTACTTATTATTCCTGGAATTGATGATGAAGGGAATACCTACCATTTCAGTATTTTTGATGCTTTTTATTTCATCACTTATACAGCTACAACTATTGGATTTGGAGAGCTTCCTTATGCTTTTACACATGCTCAAAAAATATGGGTATCGATGTCGATTTACCTGACTGTTTTAGGATGGTTTTATGGGATAGGAACACTTGTCTCCTTACTACAAGATAAATTATTTTTAAGTGAAATAGCACTCGCTCGATTTAAACGATCAATCAAAAATATAAAAGAAGATTTTATTATAGTCTTAGGATACAATGAAACGACAAGTAGTATTATTAAAAAACTACTCCTTTCAAAAATAAGAGTTGTTGTTATTGAAAGAGATCAACAACGTGCTGATTATCTTCATCTTGAAGGTTTCATACCTACAGTACCTGTTTTAGTACGGGATATCCACCAAACTACATCCTTAGAATTTGCAGGGATCACATCAAAACATTGTAAAGGGATTGTTTCACTACTTGATGACTCAACTCTTAATCTAAGAGTAGCACTAGCCTCAAAAATTCTCAATCCTAGCGTTCGAGTTGCGGTAAAGTCTACAACTTTTGAAGAGACCGATAATTTTCTAGATGTAGGAGCAGATATCATTCAAAATCCATTTGATATTATTTCAAAACAACTCCAAATGACACTACTAGCACCAAGTTTATTTCGTCTTGAAAATTGGTTATATGGTATAGATACATTAGAATCAAAAACATTTACGATTCCAAATGAAAATATTATTATTTGTGGATATGGAAGATTTGGTGAAACAATATATAATATGTTTTCTCAAAATAATATCAATCCTACAATTATAGAATCTGATGAAAAAATTATAACAAAGGCTCAAAAAAATGGAATCAAAAATATTGTTCATGGAAATGCTGAAGATAAACATACTCTAGAAGAGGCAAGGATTTGTACTGCAAAAGTAATTATAATAGGGACAAATAACGATACAACAAATCTTTCGATTGTTTCAACTGTAAAAAAACTCAATAAAAAGACTCTTATCATCGCAAGAGAAAATGAGCTATTGGATTTTTCTATATTTTCCCATGCAAAAATTGATCATATATTTTTACCTTCACAGATTTTAATACATAAAACAACCAATGCTATGATAAACCCACTATCAAATATAATGGTACATCTACTCTCTAAAAAAGATGAACAATGGGGTAAAAAACTTTTATCCACTCTTGTAAAAAATATAGACATAGATCCAATAACCTATGAACTCAACATCACAAAAGAGGATACAATAGAAGTTTATAAATACTTAAAAAATACAGAAAATTCGCTCAGTATAAATATACTCATCTCTTCAAGAAGAGATAGAAATCAAAAAAACAATGCTTTTCCACTTTTAATAGTAAGAGATAAAAATAATATATTATTGCCAGATTTAGATTTTAAACTACAAATTAATGATAAAATACTTTTTGCATGTGATCAAAATGCAAAAAATGATTTAGAATATATTACAAATAATATTTATGAATTTCATTATATTACTACAGGTGAAGAGAAAAAATATTTTACAAAATTTATACACTTTAAGAAAAAAGGAAAAAAATGACACTACTTACAGGTCCATGTGTGATAGAAAATAGAGATAACGTTATGAAAATAGCAGAACAATTAGCAAAATTAAATGAAAATAAAAGGGTTGATTTTTACTTTAAAGCAAGTTTTGACAAAGCAAATAGAACAAGTCTAGAGAGTTTTCGAGGACCTGGGCTAGATGAAGGATTAAAAATACTTCAAGAAGTAAAGAATAATTTCGGATACCAAATAGTAACAGATATCCACGAATCAACACAAGCAGCACCAGCAGCAGAAGTGTGTGATGTACTACAAATACCAGCATTTTTATGTAGACAAACTGACCTTTTAGTGGAAGCTGGAAAAACAAATGCAAAAATCAACATCAAAAAAGGACAATTTTTAGCTGCAAATAGCATGAAACACCCTGTTGCAAAAGTACTTGCAACAAGAGGTGTTGAAGAGGTAAACTACCAAACAAGTAAAGAAAATAACGTTTGGTTATGTGAAAGAGGAAATGTATTTGGGTATGGAGCACTCGTTGTAGATATGAAAAACCTTATTGCTATGAGGGAATATGCACCAGTAATTTTTGATGCAACACATTCAGCCCAAGTTCCTAGTACTGGTGAAACTACTGGTGGAAATTCTGCTATAGTTCCTAGTTTAGCAAAAGCAGCAGCAGCCGTTGGCGTAGATGGGTTCTTTTTTGAAACACATTTCGATCCTAGTATTGCTTTAAGTGATGGTCCAAATATGTTAAAAATAGATGATTTATATAAAACAGTTGATGATATTTTCAAGATCCAAGATGTTTTAAACTATTAATCATATTTTAGATATAATCGCAATATAATATATAAATATACACAATATAATGGAGAAAAAAATGAATATAATTGAAGGTCACATGAGACTAAAAGGTGATGAAAAAATCGCTATTATTAACGGAAGATTTAATCATATCATTACAGATAGATTAGTAGAAGGTGCACAAGATGCATTTAAAAGACATGGTGGAAATGAAGATAACTTAGATTTGATTTTAGTTCCTGGTGCTTTTGAAATCCCTTTTGCATTACAAAAAGCATTAGAAAGTGGAAAATACGATGCAATTTGTTGTGTTGGTGCAGTTATTCGTGGGGCAACTCCTCATTTTGATTATATTTCAGCTGAAGCTACAAAAGGTATCGCAAGTGCTACTATGGCTCATAGCATTCCAGTTTCAAATGGTGTTTTAACAACAAACACAATAGAACAAGCTATTGAGAGAGCTGGTAGTAAAGTAGGAAACAAAGGTGCTGAAGCTATGACAACTATTATTGAGATGTTAGATTTATACGCTCAGATGGACAAATAATGGCAACAAGAACACAAGCAA
>Ga0193954_1000501_pt1 | contig 22731 bp, 22 predicted proteins | sample BB_5_MG_FD_140340 | JGI IMG/M metagenome (GOLD analysis project Ga0193954, IMG submission 140340) | Microbial mat bacterial communities from the Broadkill River, Lewes, Delaware, United States - BB_5_MG | ecosystem: Environmental > Aquatic > Freshwater > River > Microbial mats | place: USA...
AAACCGGCGGCCATCCACATAACCAGCACACCGCTGATCAAAAAGGAAAAAGTATTAAGAATGTAAGTCAGTTCTGAAACAGCCTGTTCTTCAGCAAGTGCTAAAGTTGGCAATGCCAAGAGCACAGCTGCTAAGGCGATTAGCTTTAATTTTTTCATCGTTTTAGCTCCCATTTTCAAATTAATCATCAAATTGATCTAGAGTTAAGGTCGTTTGATTTACAATGAGTCGTCGGCTGTTTCACCGGTGCGAATTCGCACAGATTCTTCCACGGCTAAGACAAAAATTTTGCCATCGCCAATACGACCCGTGCAGGCTGCTTTTTGAATGTTACTGACAAGCTCAGCAACCTGATCGTCTGAAACGACGAGTTCGATTTTGACCTTGGGGATAAAATCAATTTGGTACTCAGCACCGCGATAGAGTTCGCTATGCCCTTTCTGGCGTCCGAAGCCACGTACTTCACTTACCGTCATGCCTGCGATACCGAGATCGGTAATCACATTCTTAACGTCATCGAGCTTGAACGGCTTAATGATGCATTCAATCTTTTTCATATCCTGGTTCTCCTGTTGCAGATTAAAAACAAAAAGGCGCTCTGACCTCATTACTGAGGGTCAGAGCGCCTTTGCTCTAGCCTAGCCTCGTCTACAACTCCGTTGTTGCGACAGGATAAATCGTTCTTTAACTTCTTATGTAATCGAAACGTTGATTCCAACTCAACTTAAATTGATAATTCATTCAACGCACATTTTTCTCATTGCGCTTATGCTATGTTTTTAAATATTGCATACAGTGTGCCAAGTTTATATTTTATGGTAAGACGGCACAAACAAGGGCTTTAGCAATTGTGGTGCGCAATGTTATCTGTTTAAAATATGATCCAATGGCAAAATATGCTTAATTTTTGTGCATTAATTACACTTCAACGAATAGTTATCAAGCACTACGGGCAAAATGACCTTTAGCGTTCGGTCAAGGGTAACTGAACAATGAAACGGCTACCAATCCCCAACTGCGACTGAAAGGTGATCGCGCCCTGATGATCTTGAATAATTTTGCGGCATAGGTACAAACCGAGTCCTGTCCCCTCGCCCTCAGGCTTAGTGGTATAAAATGGGTCGAAAATCTGTTCACGAATCGACTCGTCAACTCCAGCACCGGTATCGGAGACAATCATTTGCACACTAAAGTCTTCGACACGGGTAGATAACGTCAACGTTCCCGGATTTTCCATGGCTTGTACGGCATTCATAATTAAATTGATGAGTACCTGTTTTAATTGATTGCCATCCGCTAAAATATTCGGCACATCGACAAAATCTTTAACGACAACGTGCTCTTCACGCTGAATTTGATAGCCTATCAATGTCAGGACCTGATCAATGATCTCATTGAGATTAACCTGAGTTTTGTCGATCACACCACTGCGTGAGAAGCCAAGGAGACCACCTGTCAGTGCCTGTAAACGCTCCACCTCACTATCGACCCGTTGTAGTAGTTCAATGTGAAATTCGGGTTGATCTTCTTCGCGTAATAACAATTGAGTGGCATAGGCGATAACGGCCAGTGGGTTATTTATTTCATGAGCTATGCCACTACTTAAACGACCTATCTCTGCGAGTTTCTCAGCTTGCACCATCTGGTCTAGTAGTCCCTTGAACTCAGTGACATCCTCAACAACGATAACAACACCCGTGGTATCGTCGCCATCACGCAGTGGGCTTAATCGCCGTTTTTGGACTCGACGCTCCCCTTTTAAATTGTAATGAACCAATTGAACTTTCTCAGCTCTGCCTGTCTTCAACACCAAGTTTAATCGCCTATCGAACCCCTCTTCAGCTAAAACGGGAAACAATGTTAACAGTGGCCGGCCAAGAACGTGATCCTCGCTCATACCGCTAACCTTAACCATGCGGTTATTCCATGAGGTGATGCACAAATTGGCATCTAAGGTATAAATACCGAGATTGGTACTTTGAAGAATGCGCTCATTGAATTGATGGAGATGACGATAACGCTGCTTGAGTTGCGTGGTACGAGAATACAAGCGGGCATTTTCGATGGCAATGGCTGCGTGAGTGGCAACCGTTAACAACGCATCGGCATCGTGGTCTTGAAAAGCATTGAGTCGCGGGCTTTCGACATTGAGGGCACCAATCACCTGATCGCGCGCAATGAGTGGTACACACAACGCACTGTTCGCGCCGGGGATTCCTTCAATATAATTTTCACATTCACGGATATTGTTAATCAACAACGGCTTACCGTTACCCGCAACAACGCCCATCACCCCTTGACCAACTTGAATCTTTTGTTGTTGCGCTGAGCTAGGATAACCATAAGATGCTGCAAGCTCTAGTTCACGGCCATCTTCTGTTAATAAACGGATAATTGCGTTATCAAACTGAAAAACATCTTCAGCTATTTGCAAGATCTTGTTCAATAACTTGGGCAATGATGACATGGAGATCAGTTCATTACCAATCTCATGGTAGGCGCGCAATAAGCGTTTTTGGTGTGTTTCATCATTCATAAGATCAACCACCTATCTGTACCTCAACTTCATATTGACCGCCGATCACCAACACTTCATCTTCCCCTTTTAACAGTGAGGACGGAAACATATCACTTTTAAAAAAGACCTTCGCCAAAGGAACCTTTACCGCTATCACTCGGCAACCAAATTCCCAAGCGCGTTCATAGTCGACAGTAAACGAATTCAGGTTATTCAACTGTAAGATATAGCGACGTTTGGATATTTTCTCAATAATCTGGTGTTCTTCAAAATCGTTAATTCCACGATACAGTGTCAGCCAATGCTCACCAGGTAAACGGCGAGCCAGTTCGGCCTGCACATATTCATAAAGGAGGTCGAGCTGATCATTAATTGCATTGGTTCGCGCGGAACCCTTCATTCGGTCAACGAGGTAGCGCAAATACTCTTCGGAATCTAAATTCTCAATGGGGCAATGATGAAAGGTTGGCACAAGCCCAATTCGACTTTCAACCCACCCTTTAAGCACAGCCCCTTCAATGGAGTTCGAATCAAACATCCAGCCACGCAAAAAACGTAGATAGCTATTTTTCAAACTTTTCTGACTTGAACGGGTCTCTTGCTGTTGCCACTGATGAAGCTGAAAAGTGACATCCATATAATCATAGAGTTGCTGCGCACGTTGGTCTGCATCATCTAACAACGCTAAACGCTCAAATAGCAAGCGATGAGTCTGTTTTACACCTTGAACCTCGAGTGGCTGCGGTCCATTATTAAAGTGAACAGAAGCAATCATCCACGGTGGGTGATTGCAGCGATTCAATGCCAGAGTAGACATAAAGCTACTCAGCCATCATCAAAATAGCTTCAGCGACCTCTTTAAGTGTTTTCCGCTTGCTCATCGCTAACTTCTGCATTTTACGGTAGGCATCAGGCTCATTTAACCCCGTCCCCATCAATACCCCCTTAGCCTTATCAACCAGTTTGCGAGTTTCAAGGGTTTGCTCTAACTTTTCCACCTGATCACGCAATGTGGTTGCCGCAATAAATTGATGCATAGCCAGTTCAACAGCGACATATAACTGCTCATCTCGAAACGGCTTGAGGAGATAATTCATGACACCGGCATCACGGGCTTGTGAAATCGTCTCGGAATCAGTGTTCGCTGTAAGTAAAACAATCGGAGCGGGTGCTTCAATGCCTATTTTTTTAGCAGCAGAGAGTCCATTCATCACCGGCATGGTAACATCCATAACGATAAGTACAGGCTTATGTGCGGCAGCTAGTAACACGGCCTCTTGGCCATTTTCAGCTTCAACAATTTGGTCAAACCCATAACTCTCTAACAGTTCTGATACCTTACGACGGATCAACGGTTCATCATCAACAACAAGTGCAATCTTCATCTTTAACTCCTCAAAGGTTATTTCATTGATTCGTATCACATAAATTCCATGCACGTCATTGTGCGCTATGTTCTTAATCTTATATGTCTGCATATCTAATGCCGAATCATAAAAGCACACTGTTAATAACTAATTAACTTAAACGAAATTCACCACTCTAGGCTATTTCAACAACGCTATTTATGGTATTTAACCTGCGTACAAATAGAATACCCCTTAACCTTGGATAACAATAAATGAATAAAAATACCCCCCGACAGTTGCGTAACGCCCTCATTACCCTCATTGCGGTTATTTTTTTTAGTACTATCTACTTTATGTTTACCGAAAACCTAAGCTACGGTGAAGCGATCTACTTCAGTATCGTTACCATGTCGAGTGTTGGTTATGGCGATATTTTGCCTCAAACCTTAGCGGGACGGATCGGTGCCATATTTTTTATCGTTTTTGGCGCAGTGACTTTTTTAGTTGTTGTTGCACAAGCAACCGAGATGATGTTAAATCGACGTGAAGATGATCATAAAAGGAAAAAACTCCACATTCTTGTTGGACTTTTTTTTGATGAAATTGGCAACGACCTATTACTACGGTTGGTTAACCACCTGCCAGAAGGTGGTTATAACCGCCACCGTTTTGAATTTACAAACGCTTGGAATGATCAGAATTTTTTTGCTCTCAAGGATTACGCAAGCGACCTCACCCTGTCTTTTGATAATGACAAGGAGATGATGGCCAACATTGCCGCGCAACTACCTCAACATAAGCCATTACTGATACGTCTACTTGAAAACCCAGCGGTATTAGAACATGGAGAATTTTCAGAACTGTTATTGGCAGTCTTCCACTTTGAACAGGAACTCGGCTTTCGGGAAAACTTTGCTCAACTACCACATTCTGACCTAAGTCATTTAAATGGCGATGCTGACCGTGTTTATCGTTTTTTACTACCACAATGGCTTGACTATCTTCAGCATTTACGACAGGATTATCCTTATCTCTATTCGCTGCAAGTACGTGTTAATCCGTTTAAAACTGAACGCAGCATTATTGTTGATTAACGAAAAAGTCATCAACAAAACTCTAAGTCTATAAAAAGGATCTTATGTTTAGCGAAGCGGCTGATATTACTTACTGGATCGCATTTAGTGCAGGACTTTTATCTTTTTTTTCCCCCTGCGTTCTCCCCCTCATTCCATCGTTTATTACCTATATTACGGGGATCTCCTTCGGTGATTTAAAACAAGATCACCAAACGTCGAAAGTACGCCTCCAAGTTGCAAGCCATTCTTTTGCATTTGTACTGGGATTTAGTTCTGTTTTTATTGCTCTCGGTGCCATTGCAGGCCTTGCTTCGTTTTCTGTGCAAACAGCAATGGAGGAAGGATTAATCTGGTTACAGCGTGGCGGTGGCATCATGGTGTTCCTGTTCGGAATTCACATGACAGGGTTATTTCACTTTGGTGTTCTGTTGGGAGATAAGAGAGTTACTATTCGCAATAAACCAAGTGGCTATCTCGGTAGTTTTTTGGTTGGCTTGGCTTTTGCTGCCGGCTGGACACCCTGCATCGGCCCTATTCTTGGTGCCATTCTCGCTTTAGCGGCGGGGACATCGAGTGACACCATGCATGGCATTGCTCTATTAAGTGTTTATTCCGCAGGCTTGGGGATTCCATTTATGTTGTCAGGATTACTCTTTCACGGCTTTTTAGGCTTTTTCAACCGCTTTAAAAAGCATATCCGCATCATGGAGATCTTAACGGGTATCATGATGATCATCGTTGGCGTTCTACTTTTTTTCAACCTCTTTGGCGATGTCTCCAGCTATTTATACATGGTTTTGCCTGTAGGTTAATCCGCTACATCACCTCAAACAACAACGGCCAGCTCTCATTGAGAACTGGCCGTTGTTGTTTTTAGCATGCAATTGAACTTAACGAGATAACGCGTCAATCAGTGAATCAGTTAAATTGAGGCATTTATCGATATCCTCGGCGGTTGGTGAAAACTGCCAACGAACACCGGGAGCTGCAAGTTTATAACGCTGCCCAACCAATCGCTGCTCAATGAGTTGTACAGCTTCGCCACTCCAACCAAAGGCACCATAGACAATTGCTAATCTATTCTTTGGAGTAACAGCGGAAAGTAAGCGTAAAGCTTGCCATACAGGGGGCGCTGCATCGCGATTAACGGTAGCGGCACCTACCATCAGTGCATCGCAACACTCTAATTCACGCATAAACTGTTCTTCATCGAGTGTAATAGCCGACAACCGAATCACCGTGCAACCATTCTGCTCTAAGCGCTGAGTCACTCGATCACCCATTGCTCTTACGGTTCCATGGGGTGAATGCTCTAATAACAGAACACGCTTGCCATTGCTGACTTCACCCTCTTCAGACCATTCTTTATATTGCGCAGCGAGTTGAGCAATCCCTTGACGACGAATTGGCCCATGAGATGGGCAGATCATCGTCAAAGGTGTGTCTGTCAACTTAGCCAAGGCAGTCAGAACATTGCTCTTAAAGGGGCGAATGATGGTATCGAAATAAAGTTTAAAATCGCCATCAATATCTGCTGTGACCTCATCACCAAAGATAAGACTCTCTTTAGGGCAATGGTGCGCACCAAAAGCATCGCATGAGAACAGAAACTCATCTTCTACCAAATAGGTAAACATGGTATCTGGCCAGTGTAAAAACGGCACGACCATAAATTGTAACGTACGACCACCAAGATCGAGTTGCTCACCATCTTTAATTGATCGCGAGTTGATCGGCTTATTGATCTGCTCTTGTAAAAACTTTTCACCTGAGCGCGAAGCAATCACTTGAATGTTCGGGTTCAGTTCAAGCATCCGCTCAATACTACCTGAGTGGTCATGTTCAGTATGGTTTGAGACGATATAATCAATATCAGCAACCGAACAAACTTCATTAATACGCTCGATAAACTCATCGAAGAAGTGTTCATCGACGGTATCAATCAAAACGGTTTTGTTCTCACCCTGAATTAGAAACGAGTTGTACGTGGTGCCACTTTCGGTGGGATATAACTCGTCAAACACCTCTAAATCAGGATCATAAGCACCAACCCAATGGATCCCTTGTGCTATTTTGATCGCTTTCATGATGTCCTCTCATCACAATTCAAGGTAACTTTCACCATCCATGCAACCAACGCAATGCCAATAACCAGCGTAACCACAAACAATCCTAGAGGGGTGTAATCTTGGTTGGTTTCTACCGCTTGTGTGACATAGGTTTTAGCTAAATAGCCTTCACGAACAAAGGCACGCATAAATGTCATCAAGTAAACGAGCACCACGGTTAAAATTGAGCAGAGAAGAAGTTTTTTCTGCCAAGCAGTGACCAACACAGCAATAACTGCAACTAAAGCGAGAATGAAAATAGCAGAGGCCAGCGGACTGCGACCCATAAAGATTTTCATAATATCAGCAGGTAATGACAGTAAGAACCAGATCCCAGCAATAAGTTGCGCACAGGTGGTAACAAAGAATAAGCGCATACCGATACTTAAACCGCGCTGTGCGACTTCTGGATCCTTTTTCGTCCACAACCGACTCAAGCAGGCGACAGACAAACTACCAACAGCACAGGCACCGATCATCATATGGATGTAGCGTGGATAGAGTGTCGCTTCTTTGAGGTTCAAATAAGCCCCACCAGAATGGTTGAAATAAGCTTTCCACGCTTCAGGATCGAGCATCAAGGTCATATTGTTGGTGAAAATAAAACCGATACTAGCCATTAATGCAATGACAATCGCTAAGATCGGCAACCCTTTGCGTCCCATCGACCAAAACTTAAAGTCGTAGAGATAAGCGCCAAAATAAACGACAAGCAGTACAGGGATCACCATCAACCAAAAGACACCGATAATCACTGAGCTAGAGTAGATATAGTGACCAAAAATCACTTGAGCAAAGAGTAGAGGAGGAATACCAAAGTTAATGGTGAAAGCAATTAACAGTGGCAATGCCTTTGCTAACTCGTATGCAAGACGCTCTGAGACAGGATCTTTACGCCAGTGTGACCATAAGGCGATAACAGCGGAACCAATCATCGCGTTCATAAAAAGCAGATGAAGTGGGAATGTCAATAATAGCAATGCATCGAAATAACCACGGGCCATTGGGAGCTGATCTGGAGTTGGAACGAGTGACATCATTGCGTTCCTCCTTTTGCTTCTGTGACAATAAATGTGCTGACAGCCTCTAATTCGACATCAGTACCACTAAAATCTTCCATGCTTGAATCGATCTGACTTAAGTTACGCAGACCATCGGCAACCTGTTCTTGCGTCAGGTCGCTGGCCCACTCATAGACAAGATCAAGACCATGACACATGGCACAATCATCGCTCAAAAAACCACCGCCATCAAAGGCTGGTTCAGAGTTTGCAACGGCAGTTCCTGTGAGTAACGCTACCAACGCATTAAGTTGTTCGGCGCTACCACTAAAATCTTCCATAGAACTGTCAATTTCACTCAATGTCAACAGACCTTGTGTGACATCAGCTACACTCATACCATCAGCCCAATCAACAACCAGATCGGAGCCATGACACATGGTGCACTCATCGTCTAAAATTTGTTGACCAATGTTACCACCAGCTGTTGGTGCTAAGGTGATCTCTTTACCATGCAAAGTGCCAACGAGATATGCAGCAAGAGCCTGCTTCTCAATATCAGAACCAATAAATGGTGGCATGAATGGCCGTTTTTCATGCATAACGCCAAGGTATTTCACCATGCCGTTAAATGTACTGTTTGCGGTACGGATACGGATATCGTTATTGACGCCATCAAGAGTATGGCAGGCATAACATTGAAACTTAAACAGCTCTGCACCCGCTTGCTCTAAATTAGTATCATCGACCTCTGTAACCGTGCTCCATTTTGATTGAGCTAAGAAACCATTATTTAGTTCTGCAACGCGAGAAAGTGGAATACCGTTCGAGTAGCGTTGCTGACTAATAACATAAGGGCGACGACCCGCTTCACGAATCCATTCGAATGAACCCATCATTGAGATCGCACACAGTGAAACAACACAGGCTGTAATCAAATTATGTAACTTCGGTTTCCAAAAGGTACAAATGGTCACCAAAATAATAAACAATGCGGTAGAAAATGCGCCGACTTTTATTGAGTTGGCGATCGTTGGTGACACGCTGACAATCTCTTGTGCCATTGGCGGCAATGCCTTGAGATACCAATATCCTGTTGGTATGACAACAGCAGTAGAGATCAAACACCACAGTGAGGTGTAGCGAGTCATTTTGTGACGAAATGCTTTAGAGTCGATGAAAGCGGTGGTGAAGAAAGCAAATACACCCGCTAACAAGGTAGCGATGGCAAAGCGGAACCATAATGATGGCCAGAAAGTTGGATTAAAGAACCCAGACCAGAAATTGTGATTATTGATCCACTCCCCCGGGGTGAGCATGAAACCAATAATGCCATTGATCAAGAACAGACTTAACCATGCAGCGGCAAAGTAGATCCAACCAACCCGAATATGGTTGCGCTCGTCCATCGAATTGAATTTGTAGTAGTAAACCAGTAGGGCTACAATCTCGACAAGAAACCACACCCACTCAGCAGCCCAACCAAAAACAAAGGTATGGATCAACTCAGAGGTTGCATCGGGTTGAATAAGGCCAATGGTAAACCAGATACCAACACCCGTCACACCACCATAAACCATAGAGACTAGCATAAAAAATTTGGAGTGCTTTTTTACAAACTCCAACATTTGAAAATCATTCTCACGCCGAGCCTTCATCTCAGTCAATACGAGGTATAAACCACCACCTACTGCGATGTGAGAGACAAAAACGTGAGTGATAGCAATAATTGCCATCAACATACCTCCCCCTATTTCGGGGAGAAACCACACTGGATAATTCATAAGCCATCCTTTTCAAGTTGTTTCAGATGTGCAATTAATAACCAATTAAGTAATAAAACGCAAGTCTTTATCTAAGATAAATTACCTGATCTGAATCACGTATGGGAATTTATCCCTTAGAGGCAACAGATTAGCAACCACAACCGCAATTGTGACACAACTCGCTACCGCCATCAGGAACAATACTTTCAGGTGAAAAAGCAACGCGACGCACTCCACGCTTTACATCAGCAAGGAGATCGAGATCAGAACTGGGGCCAATAAACTGTCCAAGGCATAGGCTGCTAAAGCCATCTTCAGGGGAACGCACACGGATACTGTTGAGGAGATCACCATAACCATTAATTCGTAGGGTGATATTCGGTTCTAAGCAGTATTCAAAACGAACACCGCAGGGGGAAAGCTCTTGATTCAATCCATCGAAAAAAGGGTCTAAGGTTGAGACGTCAAAGGGATACGTCCACTCTCCAGCGAATTCTCGATCGTAAAAAACAACGGTAATAGTTTTCACATATTCTCCATAGAATTATAACTGATGAATCCAATCGGTTGATCCACATCCTTGGCGTAAGACCTCAATCTTGTCATTACACAAACTGATAACTGTCGAGGGGTCTCCATACAGCAAGCCACCATCGACAACCATATCAAGCATATTCCCCCAATCCTGTTGAATAAAGGTCGGGTCTTGATAGGTTTCATCACCGGAAACATTGGCACTTGTGGTGACAAGGGGATGGCCTAAAGCACGAACAATTTCAGTAACAATATTATTATCAGGAATACGGACACCAACGGTGCGTTGCTTGGTGGTGACGAGATCGGGAACAATACGTGTCGCATCGAGTACAAAGGTATAAGGCCCAGGTAGATGGCGCTTCATAATTTTAAACGCCAGATTACTGACCTGCGCATATTGGGCAATCTCTGAAAGATCAGAGCAAATAAAAGAGAACGGTTTGCGAGGATCACGTTGCTTGATCTGATAGATCTTTTTGATCCCTTTTTTGCTGAAGATATCGCATCCAACACCATAGATCGTATCGGTGGGATAGGCAACAACACCATCTTTCTCCAAACAGCGTACCACTTGATCTATGAGCCGCGCTTGTGGATTATCAGGATTGACTGAAATCATCATAATAAATACTTTAATCCCTCAATACGTTGTAATGCCGTATAAATTCGCTGACGTTGATCATCATTATGCAAATAAGTCGTTACCGTCACACAAAGATAGGTTCCCTTTGGACTCTGGCGATGCTTCATTGCATCGAGAGATATCGACACCACTTCATTGATCGCTTGATGTACAAGATTGGCAAAATCATCATCAGGGTGTGAAGAGCCAAAGGCTTTAAATAGATATTCACACGGATACTCTTGTAACGTTTCAGTCTGATTACTCTCAATTACTTGCATCGTTCACCTTCCCGTCCAGTATGACCAAAGCCACCACTATTTCTCTGCGTCTCATCGAGCGCTTCTACTTGTTTAAGCTCAACGTGCACAACAGGAGCAATCACCATCTGTGCAATCCGTTCGCCGTGCTCAATCACAACTTTTTTTTGGCCATGATTGATCACAATTATTTTCACTTCACCACGGTAATCAGCATCAATCGTCCCGGGTGAATTAACAAGGCTAATACCATCACGCAATGCTAACCCAGAGCGTGGTCTGATCTGTGCTTCATAGCCCGCAGGCAACGCCATAGCTAGGCCCGTTGGCACTAAGCAGCGCTCAGTAGGCTCTAAAGAGATCGACTGCTCTAGCACGGCACACAGATCAAGACCTGCTGCCAGAGGGCTCATATAACGCGGAATCTGTGCATCGGGGTGCAATTTTTTTATTGCGACAACAACATCACTCATTGTGTTATTTAATCCATTTGATATGTATGAGCTATAATCTACTGTTTACTCTGACAACTTTTTATTCTGCTATGTTTCTGCGCTTTCGTCAACATCCACAAAACAATTGAGACATCAATATGCGCAAATAAGGGCTAAAAAAGAAAAGTCCTTGTCACCCACAAACAGGGGTAACAAGGACTCATAAATCAATCAAGACTATTCAGGGTTTCCCCTTCAAGTAAGATGATATTTATTCCTCTTCGAGGGTTTGACCAAGAGCCTCTTTACGAGACAGCTTAATCTTACCTTGGCGGTCAACACCGATACACTTAACAAGAACTTTATCACCCTCGTTGAGAATATCCGTGACATTGGCAACACGCTCTTTTGCCAACTCACTTACGTGAACCAAACCATCAGTACCTGAGAAGATCTCAACGAATGCGCCGAAATCCATAATCTTTTTAACAGTACCGTTATAAAGCTTGCCAACCTCTGGAGACTGAGTCAGCTCTTTGATCATACGTGCAGCTTCTTTTGCCGCAGCGCCATCACTTGAAGAGATATTGATACGACCATCATCTTCGATATCAATGCCACAACCTGTTGCTTCGATAATACCGCGAACTGTTTTACCACCAGCACCGATAACAGTACGAACTTGGTCAGCCTTAACGTGAACGGTTGTGATACGAGGTGCGTATGGAGAGAGGTCATCACGAGTTGAATCGATCGCCTTTGCCATCTCACCAAGGATATGCAAACGACCCTCTTTTGCCTGAGCAAGAGCTTTTTGCATAATGTCACGAGTAACGCCATCAATTTTGATATCCATTTGCAGGGCAGCAACACCGTTGCTCGTACCTGTAACTTTAAAGTCCATGTCACCAAGATGATCTTCATCACCTAAGATATCGGAAAGGATAGCGATATCGTCACCCTCTTTGATCAGACCCATTGCGATACCTGCAACAGCATCTTTAACAGGAACACCAGCATCCATCAATGCCATTGAAGCACCACAAACCGATGCCATGGATGATGAACCATTAGATTCCAAAACTTCTGAAACCAAACGTAGTGTGTATGGGAAATCATCAAACTCAGGCATGATTTTCGTTGCTGAGCGCTCTGCAAGCATACCGTGACCAATCTCGCGACGGCCAGGGAACAAACGCATGCTGGTTTCACCAACACAGAATGGAGGGAAGTTGTAATGAAGCATAAACTTCTTGAATTCCATCCCTTGGATATTATCCATCCGTTGGTCATCACTTGCAGTACCCAGTGTTGTTGTAACCAACGCCTGAGTTTCACCACGGGTAAATAATGCACTACCGTGAGCACGTGGTAAAAGACCAACTTCACAACTAATAGGACGAATGGTGTTCATCTCGCGACCATCAATACGGATACGCTCTTTAGTCACCATTTGACGAACAACTTTTTTCTCAACGCTGCCCATGATGGCAGAGATCTCGCCAGAACGACCTTCGTACTCGTCTGCAAGTTGCTCTTGCACATCGTTGCGAATCTCTTTAAGAGCTGCATAACGCTCTTGCTTGGCACGGATAACAACAGCTTCGAGAACACGCTCTTTTACCAAGCCGTTGATTTTTTCTTGAAGCTCAGCATCAACCTCTTCAACAATAAATTCACGCTTAACGGTACCAACGAGTTCTGCGAGCTTTGTTTGCATCTCGATCAACGGCTGAATCGCGTCATGACCAAAGAATACCGCTTCAAGCATCTCATCTTCACTGATCAGATCAGCTTCACCTTCAACCATCATTACTGCGTCTTTAGAACCAGCAACGATGATGTCGATGTCACTTTGCTCTTGTTGCTCGAGAGTTGGGTTTGCAATAAATGCACCCTCAACACGACCTACACGCACACCAGCGATAGGACCACAGAATGGAATGTCAGAAATTGTTACAGCAGTTGATGCTGCAAGAATTGCGAGCGTGTCAGGATCGTTGACACAGTCAGCAGAGATAACCTGTGGGATAATCTGAGTTTCAAAAAGGTATCCTTTAGGAAACAATGGACGCATTGGACGGTCGATAAGACGACAGATCAATGTTTCACGCTCTGTTGAGCCACGCTCACGACGGAAGAAAGAACCAGGAATTTTGCCACTGGCATAGAACTTCTCTTGGTAGTTAACGGTAAGGGGGAAGAAATCTTGCCCCTCACGCATGGTGCGACCTGAAACAACGGTACAAAGTACTTTTGTTTCACCATAGGTCACAATAACAGCACCGTCAGCTTGACGTGCCATTTTTCCTGTTTCGATTGTTAATGGTTGACCATTAAATTCAACCTCAACTTTTTGATAAGCCATTTAAAGCTCTCCTCTTTTTTGCACCCCAACTTGAGGTGCTCTGTTGCACATATTTTGTCCAGAATTTTGAACAAAAAAAAAGGCTACAGGAGGTTGGCCTGAGATAATAACCGACCCTCGTTAATCAGGTCAGGCATTCTCCCCGGACATCCTCCTAAGCCACCTTAAATCAAAAAGCAGCAACTCTCGTTTAATAAGAGTTGCTGCCATTTATTAACGACGAATTCCTAATCGTGAGATGATTGAACGATAACGCTCAATATCATTTTTGATGAGGTAGTCGAGTAAGCGACGACGCTTACCAACAATCTTCAACAAACCGCGACGGGAATGATGATCTTTTTTATGGCTACGGAAGTGATCGGTTAGGTACGTAATACGCTCAGTCAAAAGAGCAATTTGCACTTCTGCAGAACCAGTATCGCCATCTTTGCCTTGAAATTCTTTGATAATCTCTTGTTTTTTTTCTGTAGCAAGCACTTGTGCTATCTCCTTTTGAACTCATCCATAAAAAATGAAGTTCGGTTTTCTGGTTTAGTTTATAAATACTGCCAGTTCTTAACACATCTAAATGGCTCTGTAAAGCGCAAAGAGCGATCTAGATTCCGCTAGGAAACACTTTCAGCAACTTAAAATCACCACGTAACTCCAACTCATGCGCAGGGTCATAACTGGCGACGGCCAATAATTTTTCACCATCCATCAACATAACTTGCTGCTGAGGATCAAGTTCTACTGCCTCAATTAAATCTGCGAGATGGGGTGGAATCCCTTCACGTAGCTTATCGCGGCCACTCGCGGCCACCTGTAATGACTTAAAACCTTGCAAGGCTGCACTAGGGGATAACAGTTCGAAATCACCCTGAATAATTGAATCAAGCGAGAGAGCCATTGATTCATTGAAGGGACCACTTCGAACTCGGCGTAAACTTGTCATGCAGGCACCACAGCCAAGCTCTTGACCGATATCGTGACATAGAGTACGAATATAAGTCCCTTTTGAACAGTCGACATCAATCGTGACTTCGATCCCATCAATGGCTTCAACATCCAAACGGCTAATCGTGATCTCTCTCTTTTGCCGCTCGACTTCAACGCCTTGGCGCGCTAAACGGTAGAGAGGAACGCCATTCTTCTTCAAGGCCGAGAACATAGGAGGAACTTGTTCAATCAGGCCAACATAGTGGGAACAGACTTCACGTATCTGCTCTTCGGTAATCGGGTCCGTTGAATGCTCACTAACAACCTCACCAGTAATATCCTGTGAATCAGTTACCAGACCAAGACGCAATGTCGCTCGATACCCCTTATCGGTCGCCACGAGATATTCGATCAAGCGTGTACAACTACCGACACCAACTAGAAGCAATCCAGTTGCCAACGGATCCAACGTGCCAGCGTGACCAACCCGCTTGATCTTACAGGCTCGTCGAACCTTCTGTACCACCGTGTGAGATGTGATCCCCTGTGGTTTATCAATAACCAAAAGGCCATTCATGGCAACTACCCCATCTCAAGCAACAGTTGATCGATGCGCTTAAAGGTATCCTGCATCACCTCATCTATACAACCTGCCAATTCAGCTCCAGCGGCATTGTGGTGACCACCGCCGCCAAACTCACGAGCGAGTGCTCCGACATCAATGGTCCCCTTTGAACGCATGCCCAGCTTAAACGTTGTTTCATCAATCTCACGAAAAAACAATGCGACTTCAACACCGTTTATTGAACGTGGATAATTGACAAAGCTGTCAGCAAATTCAGCACCAACGCCCACTTTATCGAGCATTTGCTGGGTGATATACATCGCGGCACAGCGACCACAAGGGGAAACTTGAATGGTATTCAACGCTAAGCCAAGCAACTGTAAGCGCTCAACTTCTTGGCTTTCATATAAGCCACCAGCGACATGCCACGGATCAACGCCAGCATCAACCATCTCACCAGCAATAGCAAAAGATTCACCATTCGCACTGGAGTAACGAAAAGATCCTGTATCAGAAAGGATAGCGGTATAAATACAGGTCGCCACATCAACTGAAAACGGGTGCCCAAGTTCTTTTATCACGCGGTATAAAATCGCTGCAGTTGCACTTGCATCGGTATCTAGGTAGTAGATATCACCAAAATCTTCAGAAAACGGATGATGATCAACATTGATCAACGTTGTACACATTGGTCGCACATCGAGTTTTGCCCGGCGTAATTCACCCACATCAAGGACAAAAATAACATCAAATTTTCGTTCAGGATCAATCTGCGTTACGACACGGTCTGATCCGGGTAAAAAATTAAACTTTTCAGGGACACCATCAATATTAAACGCTGTCGCCTCTTTACCCATCTCATTTAAAGCATTAACCAAAGCAAGTGTAGACCCCATGGCATCGCCATCTGGCCCTTCATGGGCTAACACCAAAAATGTTTGGCCATCTTGAATCGCTTTAACTGTTTTACTCAGCATCTTCACCAGTCTCTATTTTGCGAATAATGGATTCAATGTGATTACCATAAGCAATCGACTTATCAAATTTGAAGATTAATTCAGGAACATGGCGCAATTTGATTCTCTTACCCAATTCACGGCGCAGATAAGCACTTGCGCTCTCTAGCCCCTTTTGCGTCTCTTCGCTATCCGCCTCTTCGCCCATTACGGTAAAATAAACACGGGCCATGCGTAAGTCTGAAGTGACATCAACCGACATAATGGTCACAAACCCAACACGAGGATCACGCAAACCACGCAGAATAATATCTGAAAGTTCTTTCTGAATTAATTCACCAACTCGTACTGAACGTTGACTTGCCACGACGATATCCTCTTCTAAAATATTACGTAAATAGTAGGTCTAAAAAAAGACCATAACAAAAACTGCCAGTGATGCCGCATTCACGACTCCACTGGCAGAAAATGGTATTCAGTATAAATTATAGTTCAGTTTTGAACTCTTCCATTTCGTAGGCTTCGATGACATCGCCAACCTTAATATCGTTGTACTTTTCAAGGCCGATACCACACTCGTAACCTGTGGCAACCTCTTTCGCATCATCTTTAAAACGCTTGAGAGAATTAAGAGCCCCTTCCCAGACAACAATGTTATCACGAACCAAACGAACCAAAGCGTTGCGTGTAACTTTACCGTCCATAACCATACAACCTGCGATGGTACCCACTTTAGACACGCTAAAGGTATCACGAACTTCGACACGTCCAAGATGCTTCTCACGTAATGTCGGAGCAAGTAACCCTTCCATCGCGTCGCGGATATCATTTACGGCATCATAAATGATGCTGTAGAGACGGATATCAACACCATCCTTTTCAGCCATTTGAGCTGCTTTCGCTTCAGGACGAACACTGAAACCGATAATGATCGCATCAGACGCTGTAGCAAGGGAGATATCACTTTCGGTAATACCACCAACGCCCGTGTGAACAACGGTGAGACGACAGTTATCTGTTGTCAACTTGCCAAGTGTATCTTTAACTGCTTCTACAGAACCTTGAACGTCAGCTTTAACAATAACTTTAAGCTCTTCAACATTGCCCTCTTGGATGCGAGCATAGAGTTGATCTAACGACAAACGACTATTTTGAGCCAGCTCAGCTTCACGTAACTTGTGCTGACGATGTAAAGCAACCTCTTTGGCTGACTTTTCATTTTCTAGAGCATGGAGATTGTCTCCAGCATCAGGAACGCCTTGTAAACCAGTAACCTCAACAGGAACCGACGGTCCTGCCTCTTTTACTTTTTGACCAAGATCATTGATCATGGTACGAACCCGACCAAAATGCAAACCTGCAACAATTGGATCACCAATACGCAGTGTACCATCTTGAACCAACACTGTAGCAACCGCGCCACGACCTTTATCGAGACGAGCCTCAACAATCGTACCACGACCACGCTTTGAAGGATCAGCACGAAGCTCTAATACTTCAGACTGAAGTAAAACCATCTCAAGGAGTTGATCTAAATTCGTCCGTTTCTTCGCAGAAACCTCAACGAAGATCGTATCACCACCCCATTGCTCAGGAACCATCTCAAACTCAGTCAATTCCTGCATAACTCGGTCAGTATTAGCGCCCTCTTTATCAATCTTATTGACAGCAACGATGATCGGAACACCTGCCGCTTTTGAGTGACTAATCGCTTCCTTAGTCTGCGGCATCACACCATCATCAGCAGCAACAACAAGGATAACGATGTCAGTAACCTTAGCACCACGTGAACGCATTGAAGTAAACGCTTCGTGACCCGGTGTATCAAGGAAACAGATCGTTTTATCATTCACTTGAACATCATAAGCACCGATATGCTGAGTAATACCACCCGCTTCACCATCTGCAATATTCGCTTGACGAATCGCATCGAGCAAGCTGGTTTTACCGTGGTCAACGTGACCCATAATAGTGACAACAGGAGGACGTTCAACTGCGTTTGTTGACACCTCATCATCAATTTTAATATCATCAGAGCTCAAGACACTGATCTCATCAAAGGCAACGTTCTCAACTTCGTAGTTGAAATCTGCTGCAAGAATCGCTGCACTTTCAAAATCGAGAGGATGATTGATGGTAACCATTGATCCTTGACGCATCAATTCGCGAATCAAGTCGTTCGCCTTAACGCCCATTCTCTTAGCAAGCTCACCAACGGTGATGACATCGCTAATACGAATTTTACGCTTAATCGCCTTAGGTACGGTGATTTCAGTTTTCTTGGCGACTTTAGGTTGTTTTTTACCACGGCGACCTCGGCCACCACGATCTGGCTCAAACACTTCCATCCGCTCGCGGCGACGTCTCTGATTGCCATCAGCCGCTGCAGCGCCGCCAGCGTAATCGCCACCTTTGCCGCCCTTCTTTTTCTTACGGTTAGCGCGTTGCTCCCGGCCAACATCCCCAGTGGGTGCTTCGGGAGTCATCGGTGGACGACCCGCAGCAGGAGAACTCGGTCTACCTGGAGCAGCTGAACGATCAGAAGCACCTGGACGTGAGGTGTTGCCTTGAGGCTTGCCAGCACCTTGCGGTTTATTGCCAGGTTGCGGTTTGCGCGTCTGCGGCTTGCGACCTCGTGAATTTCCCTCACCGCGAAGAGCCGATTGAGGCAGTTCAACACGTCCTAAGATTTTAGCACCACTGCCAGTTGCCTTTGTCGCATCTTTGGCTTCAGCAGCCGTAGAAACAATGGCTGCAACATTACGCGTTGCAGCTTTACGCTTTTGCGCTGGAGCAGCAGATGTTTCAACGACAGTTTTTTTAGCAACAGTCTCTTTTACTTCGGCGACCGTCTCAACCACTTCAGCAGAAGCGGCTGTTTTCGTTTCCACAGGCTCAACAACAGGTTGCTCAGCGGCGACTTCAACCACTTCCTCAACAACAGATGTCACCTCTGCGGCAACTTCTTTTTCCTCTACAGTTGGCGGTTCTTCAACCGCTTGCGGCTCAACCACTTTTTCTGCGGTAACAGGTGTCTGCTGTACAACCTCTTCAACAGTTGCTTCTTCAACAACTGGAGCGGGTTCAGCGACAACCTCTTCGGCAGCTGTAGGTTCTGCCCCAACAACCTCTTCAACTGGTTGTGGCGGCTCAACCTTACGACGACGACGTATCAAACCTGTGTTAACACGTTCTTCATCGAATGATACGGGGGTAGCCTCTGTTGCAGCCTTCGCCTTATCTAAAGAGCGTACAGCTTCTTCATCAACAACACTCATATGGCTCTTAGCCTCAATGCCTGCCTTCTGCAAACGTTCGAGAAGTTCTTTATTTTCAACGCCCATTTGCTGTGCCAGTTCGTATATTCTAATTTTCGCCATCAGAGTTCCCCCATTACATACGTATATCGTTGCAGCTCTTGATTTAATGTTTGCGCCAAAGGACTTTTCATCACAGCAATCACACTTCGCTCTGATAAGCCTAACGCTTGCCCTATTGCCGCTTTATCAAAACACTCAATCAATGGCACATTTGCTCGTGCAGTTCGTTCACGTACCTTCGAACCAACACCTTGCGTAATATCTTTCGCCATCAACACCCAAGCAATATCGCGAGGATTCTTCAGAGACGAAAGAACTAACTGGCTCCCACTGCTGAGCAAATTAGCCTTACGTGCCATACCCATCAGATTCAATACACGAGCGGTTACTTGCTGCTGTAAAGAACTGATCAATTGTTCAACATCAACATTGAGTTGAGCATTTTTCAAAGACCGTGTAAACGCCTTGCGTTGCACTGCCTGTGTCATACATTTCTTACTTAAACATGTATAGCTTCCACGCCCAGGTAGTTTATGTTGATAATCAACCAACAAACTGCCATCAGGAGCAGAAACATAACGAACGAGAACCTCTTGTTCTTCTGTTGCCCGACATGAGATGCAAGTTCTCAAAACCTTACGTGTTTCTTTTGCCAAAGAGAGTTACTCCACCTGATCGGCTGCAGTTGGCTCGTCGATAACATTATCTTCGATTTCAGCAGCCGCACTATTTTCTTCTACAACTTCAGCGATATCACTATCCGCTTCTGTTCCTGTATCCTCTGCGTCCGCTTCGTTACCTCTATCTTCTTGCTCAATTTCTGCAGCACGTGTTTCGCTTTTAATATCGATTTTCCAACCGATCAAACGAGCAGCAAGGCGAACATTCTGACCTTTTTTACCAATCGCCAAAGAAAGTTGATCATCTGGAACAACAATTTCCATTGCTTGCTCTTCGTTATCAACATACACACGAGACACATCAGCAGGAGCTAGCGCAGAACAAGCGAAGCGCGCCATGTCATGGCTCCAAGGGATAATATCAATCTTTTCACCGCGTAATTCAGAGACAACATTCTGTACACGTGAACCACGCATTCCGACACATGCTCCTACTGGATCAACATCGGGATCGTGCGACACAACAGCAATCTTAGCACGACTACCAGGCTCACGTGAACATGCAGTGATCTCAACGATCCCCTCTGCAATCTCAGGAACTTCGGTTTTAAATAATTCAATCACCAAACTTGGATGGGTACGCGACATAATAATTTGCGGCCCCTTTGGTGACATCTTAACTTCAGCAATATAAGCACGAACACGGTCAGACTGACGATAGTTCTCACGAGGAACTTGCTCACGATGAGGGAGCAGAGCTTCGGCACGGCCAAGATCAATAATCAGATCACCACGCTCGTAACGGCGAACAATACCATTAACTAGCTCGCCAACGCGATCTTTAAACTCTTTATAGATCCCCTCACGCTCAGCTTCGCGAACCTTTTGGATGATCACTTGCTTAGCAGTTTGAGCCGCAATACGGCTAAAGCTACCAGAATCCATCTTCATTCCTAGAGAGTCACCGACCTCTACCTCAGCATCAATTTCCTGTGCTTCGCGTAGGTCGATCTCTTTGTAGGAGTCTTGGACCTCATCAACAACCGTCACAAACTCAAACAACTCAACTTCACCTTGATCGTTATTGTAATGAGCTTCAAGTTCACGGGTATTGCGATATTTTTTATTTGCAGCGGAAAGAACAGCAGACTCCAACGCTTCAACTAATACCGAACGTTCGACGCCTTTATCTTTTACCACCTGATCAATAACGTGGTTGAGATTCGCAACCATTATAAATCTCCTATATCTTTTTCTATTCCTGACTCATTCAGGCAACGGAAGTACCAAGGTGCGAGCAATTCACCCTGACACCGATTTAATTCTGTTTAAAACTGAGGCTCAATATTGACTTTTTCAATATCGCCCCGAGCAAGTTCAACACGCCCCTCAGGTTGATCTTGTTGATTGACAACAACATTTCCCTGTTCAAGGCCAAGTAACTCACCAACAAATGTTTTACGAAGATAACCACGACCATCTGGGTCAAGTGCCACAAGGGTTTTCACTCGAACGATCTGGCCCTTAAAACGCTCAAAATCGGCATCTTTCTTGATAACACGATCCATCCCTGGGGATGAGACCTCAAGACGATAAGCAACGGTAACCACTTCTTCAACATCAAGAATCGCACTCAACTCACGACTAAAAGCCGCACAGTCATCGAGATTGACACCATTCTCTTTGTCTATATAAAAACGCAGAATCCACTCTGAACCCTGTTGCTGATATTCAAGATCGACCAATTCGAGCTGTTGCTCATCTAAGATCGGTTCTGCTATCAACATAATTTGTTTAATTGTTTGTTCAAATACCATTTACAAACCCTGTAAAAACAAAAAAAGTGAGCCAAAAGCTCACTTCCCAAATGAATGAAAAGGTTTAAATCCCGCATTGTTTAGCATGCTGGAATAAAAATAACAAGTAAAAAGTCTATAACCAACACACCGAATCGGACGACTAAATGTCACAGTCTCGCGAAGTTACCCGCCTTAAGACAGCAAGTACCTCCGTGTGTGCCGTTTGCGGAAACATATCAATCGGCTGAATTGATTCAAGCTGATAACCGCCAACAATCAAGACAGTCAAATCGCGCAACAATGTTTGCTGATCACAGGAGACATAAACAATCGATCGCGGCGTCAACGTTAATAGCGCCACCAAGGCGTCTTTAGCGCCAGCACGCGGCGGATCAAGAACGACAACATCAACTTCTTGCGACATCGATTCCATAAACCGTTCAACGCGGCAGCTATGAAACGTCACATTGTCACAGCCAGCAGCGACAGCATTCTTTTCAGCTGAAGCGAT
>Ga0193954_1000503_pt1 | contig 22695 bp, 15 predicted proteins | sample BB_5_MG_FD_140340 | JGI IMG/M metagenome (GOLD analysis project Ga0193954, IMG submission 140340) | Microbial mat bacterial communities from the Broadkill River, Lewes, Delaware, United States - BB_5_MG | ecosystem: Environmental > Aquatic > Freshwater > River > Microbial mats | place: USA...
CTACATAAGAGGTATTATCTAAATTTTTACCTATAAACTCATCAGAGAATATAAATCCATTAGCAATATCTGAACCTGCTCCAATCCCTGTAATAAGCTCATCTGCCCAGTAGTTAATACCCGCTGGGTCATACTCTCTACTGAGTATCTCTGTATAGAATCTTTTGACAAAATTACGAATCTGTATGGTTGAACCAATAAGCTGTTCTCGTCCAATACGCCCTGCGGAGGTGCTTCCTGGTATTGTCCATTTGGTGACAACTGCTTGGTCTTTGGCGAGGGTTGTTCCACCACTTACTACATCCACAGAGCCATCACCATCTATATCTTTTACAACAGGCGTTCCGTTATAGAGTTGTACAATCATTGACAAATCATCATTAAGTTTTTGACCTTGGGAATTAATGATATTAATCTGAGCTCCATCAACATAGATAATCTCTAAATTCCCATCACCATCTATATCTACAGCTATAGGAGAACTAAAGATAGGGTTTCCATACTCTGATTTGTATCCCAAAATTTGATTTCCATTTGCATCCCATGCATATATATAGCCATTAAGAGTTGATGCTACAATATCCAAACTCCCATCATTATTAATATCTGCAATCAATGGCGTAGCAAATGTTCTTCCATCTGTAGGGAGTACAAACTTCTCTGTACCATCATGGTTCCATACGCGTATATATTCACCTCTGCCATCTGTAAAGTAGTTTCCTGTACCATAGACTATCTCCAAGAAGCCATCATTGTCAATATCTCCTACTACAGGGCTACTCCATAGTGGTTGGTCTTCAAACTTACCTCGTAACATGGCATATTGTGGATTTGCAAAAGGTTGATTAAATCCTGCTATATTTTGTGTTCCATCTGCGGATAAAACATGGAATACTCCACCTGTTTGTGTCTGTGCATCGGCATTTTCTGTGATGTCACCAGTCACTAAAATCTCTACAATACCATCATTATTAATATCTGATATATTTGGAGTACTCCATATTGTATCGGCTAGAGTCGTTCTTAGTTTGGCTACACCTGTTCTTGCATCTAGTATAGAGACATGTTGGTCCCAACTTGTTACAATCACATCTCTTTGCCCATCTTTATCTATATCATATACAATAGGAGAACCATAAATACCATCAGGTCTACCATCAGCCCCTTCTGCTATATCTTGGGTTTGAAAATACCATTTAATATTTCCATTTGCATCTAAAGCATAGAGTCCACCTTTGTCTCCAGGTTGCCCAACTACACCTGCACCACCCTCTCCAAATGTATCTGCACCCACACCAATTAAGATGTCAATAGAGGCATCACCATCTATATCACTAAAAAATGGCGTACCAGTGACAGAAGTTGTATTGTATGTTTTTTGTAGTGTGTTATCATAAAGGGCAGGAAAGGTTTTTGTCCATTTTACTGTACCATCATCTTCCAAACAGATAAGTCCTGCGGGTCTCGTCTCGTTTTGATTTGCATCCAGAGTTTTACTTGTGCCTATAAATATTTCATCTTTTCCATCATTATCAATATCATAGAGTGCTACAGAAGCACTTCTAATTGGTCCAAAGTCCAAGACCTGCTCCCACCCTGTACTTGCTTCATAATCTATGCTTAGCGTATAGTCTGTGGTCTCCACTGTTGTAGGGTAAATTTTAATATAGTATGTCCCAGAGTAGAGAATATTATAGGTAATAGTCTCTTTTCCAGTAGCAAAATCAGCAGCAATATCAAGATTATCAGAGTTTCGTAAAATCATATTAAGATCAGCACCTGTGTGAGGAGTCATAGTAAAGGTTGTGCTTCCTGTATGTAACTCCACTTTAAACCAATCTTCATCTAATCCACTTAATGAGTAGCTTCCTTTGGTCAGAAGTTTGGCATTCTCAAAAGAGTCATTCTCTTCATAAATATCATCCGCTACTATTGCTGTTTGCACAACAGATACCAAGAGCAACCCTGTAAATATATTTTTCATTTTACTGTTCCTTTTTTGCTAGATTTCTATAATATTAACATTAAAAAATAGTTTATTTGGTTAATTTAAGATATTTTTTTACCAAACTGTTGAGATGGCATCTCTATATATTTATGTATCAAATAGGCAACAAAAGTTATTATAGGCAAAGTTATTGGAAGAAGATAGAGTTTGGAGATACCAAGGTCTAATAAAATCATCATAATAACATAGCCACTAATACTATGTATAATATAAAAAGGATAACTAATCTTAGCAATAAATCCTAGTACTCTATTATATTTGAACTTGCGTCTAAAGATATAACTTATAGCAAATATTATAAGTGCATAGAGACCATTATAATAGATTTGTTTCAGGTAAACATCACTAAAAATTTTACTCCCCAAAAGTTGATAGACTCCAACAAAAAGAGCTACCAAGAGAGCAGTAATAATGAGAAGTTCTTTGGTAGTAATAGAACTTTTAAAGTGCATATAAAACGCACTTCCTATAAACATATATATAAGAGGAATAAAAGAGGTAGCAGTAAAAGATGTTACTATAAATAGAAGCACCAAGAGTATAGATAGAGTGATTGGAAGCAAAAATAGAAGCAGTGATTTATCTCGAAAGAGAGGAAGAAATATCACAGTTAGGATATAAAATTTTAGCTCTACTTCAAGTGTCCATACTACTAAATCAATAGAGGCTATACCTGTAATCTCTCGCAAACCAATAATAGAGTGCAAGAGTATATTACCCAAAGAGTATGAGAAGTGCGTATTAAAATATATTGAAGAGAGGAGTATCATAGTAATTACAAATAAAAAAGAGACAAAATATGTGGGATATAATCTAAAAAATCGTCTTATAACAAAAGAACTTCTACTATATTTTGACAACGAGATAGGGATAACGAACCCACTAATTAAGAAAAATATATCTACACCAAGAGGTCCCCAATTGAGGTATGGAAGAGAAAAAGAGTTAAAAAAAGAGACAAAAGAGGGTACAGAGAGGTCTATAGTATCTGCTGATGCGTTTATATATAATGGTATATTAGGGTCATACCAAAAGATACCAAAGTAGTGAGCAAATATTACAAAGATAACAGCCACGGCTCTTAGTTGCTCGGCAAATAGTAGTTTATTATGCATAAATTTATAGTCCTTTTTTATAACGAGAAAATAGTGTATCAAAAAAAGACTTTTATTATCATAGTAAGTATCGCTAGGAGTTCAGAGAGTATACTTGCAAATTTTTTACTTGATTAATATACTTTTAGATATACTTCCTAACTTAAAAATTCTATCAGAAAGTTATACAATGACAAATATTATATTATGTGGTGGTAGTGGTACAAGATTATGGCCTATTAGTAGAGCATTGATGCCAAAACAGTTTATCAAGCTTTTCAATAATGAATCACTCTTTCAACTTACACTCAAAAGAAACCTTGCTACTTGTGAAAACTATCTTGTTGTCTCTAATGCTGAACAGTATTTTTTAGCTACAGACCAGATAGATGACCTTGAGTCATTGATGCAAGGTAAAAAGAATCAATTTTTATTAGAACCAATAGGAAGAAATACTGCTCCTGCTATTGCTTTGGCATGTTTGGCTTTGGATAAAGAGGAGATTGTGCTTGTAACGCCATCAGACCACCTTATCAAAGATGAAGATGCGTATGCAGATGTTATCAAACAAGCCACACACCTAGCACTTAATAATAATCTTGTTACTTTTGGGATTACTCCTGAGTTTGCAGAGACTGGATTTGGATATATTGAAGCCAATGGTGAAGATGTACAATCTTTTCAAGAAAAGCCAGATAAAGAGACAGCCAAAAAGTATCTTGAAGCTGGAAACTACTACTGGAATAGTGGAATGTTCTGTTTTAAAGCAGGTGTATTTCTTGAAGAGTTAGAAAAATATGCTCCTGAAATCTATAATGCCTCACTCCAAGCTCATATTAATATTGGTGGCAATAGCTCTGTGATGCGTATTCTCCACGAAGATATGAATGCCATTCCTGAAGATAGTATAGATTATGCGGTGATGGAACAGAGTGATAGAGTCAAAGTAGTAGCTAGTAGTATAGGATGGAGTGATTTAGGGAGTTTTGATGCATTAGCCAATGAGTATGACAAAGATACAAACGGAAATACCATTGATGAACAACTTATAGCTATGAACTCAAAAGATAACTTTGTCTACTCTAGTGATAGAATGATTACTTTGGCAGATGTTGATGATTTGATAGTTGTAGATACTCCTGATGCACTTCTTGTAAGTCGCAAAGGAAGTTCGCAAAAAATCAAAGATATAGTCCAAGAGCTTAAAGGAAGAGAGAGTGAACTCCACCATATACACCTTACTGCTCATCGACCTTGGGGTACTTATACTATCTTAGAAGAGAGTCAAAACTACAAAATCAAAAGAATAGTTGTCAAACCAGGAAAGCGACTCTCACTCCAAAAACATTACCATCGTAGTGAACATTGGATTGTTGTAAGTGGTACAGCAGTTGTAATAATTGGAGAGAGTAAAACCTTGGTTAAAGCAAATGAGTCTACCTATATACCAATGGGAGAGATGCATAGATTAGAGAATCCTGGCAAGATAGATGTAGTTTTGATAGAAGCACAGGTTGGCAACTATTTGGGTGAAGATGATATTGTAAGAGTAGAAGATGACTATAGAAGAATATAGCTTATGAATAGGATTTTTCGAGATATTTGGAGTTATCGATATTTTATTATCTCTTCTATCAAAACAGAGTTTCGTTCCCGTTTTGTGCGGAGTAAATTAGGAGCATTATGGATGATATTTCATCCTCTTGCACAAGTACTTATCTATGCGTTAGTCCTCTCTGCTGTCCTCAAAGCAAAACTACCAGGCATAGAGAGTCAATATGCGTATGCTATCTACCTTATGGCAGGAATGGTAGGCTGGACACTCTTTATGGATATTGCTAGTCGAATGCTTACTGTCTTTATTGATAATGGGAATCTTATCAAAAAGATGTCTTTTCCTAAACTAACGCTTCCTCTTATTATTATTGGAAGCTCTCTTATAAACTTCTTGTTGCTCTTTATTGTTATGGTTATTGTCTTTGCATTTTTGGGTCACTTTACCTTTTCGGCTCTTTTGTGGATACCTCTGCTTATGGTACTCACTATGGCTTTGGCTATTGGTATTGGTTTGACTTTGGGTATTTTAAATGTTTTTATTCGTGATATTGGACAGGTTATGTCAATTGTATTTCAATTTTGGTTTTGGTTGACTCCTGTGGTTTATGCTTCATCTATGATACCCCAAGAGTATCGTCATCTTCTTTTTTTAAACCCTATGACAGGTATTATAGAGGGGTACCACTCTATTTTGGTCTACAATAAGATGCCTCAATTGGCTCTTTTAATCTATCCCTCTCTTTTGTCATTAGCTCTTTTGACTCTTGCTCTTTTTTTGTATCGTAAATCGAATGCAGAAATGGCAGACCTATTATGACTCCTATTCTAAGTGTTGCTCGTTTGAGTAAATCATTCCTTGATTATAGTAGTGAGTGGAAGAGGGTCTTCTCGTGGTTTGGAGCAAGTGTGACACCCAAAGAGGAGCATAGTATCTTAAAAGATATAAGTTTCTCGATTAATTCAGGTGAATCTGTAGCTATTGTTGGACAAAATGGTGCAGGAAAGAGTACACTGCTCAAAATTATTACAAGAACGCTTAAGCCAACTTTTGGGAGCATTGGTATCCACGGAAGAGTCTCTGCTATATTAGAGCTTGGAATGGGATTTCATCCAGATTTAACAGGTCGCCAAAATATCTATCACTCATCAGGTCTTATGGGATTTTCAAAAGAGGAGATTGATAGAGTTATTGAAGAGATAGAGGAGTTTGTGGAGATTGGTGAATATTTTGACCAACCTGTGCGAACCTACTCTAGTGGTATGCAGATGCGTGTTGCCTTTGGAGTAGCTACTGCGTACCGTCCCGAAATACTGATAGTCGATGAGGCTCTCTCTGTGGGGGATGCCTATTTTCAACACAAAAGCTTTGCTCGTATTCGAGATTTCCAAGAGGCGGGAACAACACTTTTATTGGTCTCTCATGATAGCAATGCAATTCAGTCTATCTGTAATAGAGCTATTCTTTTAGAACAAGGGACTCTTATCAAAGATGGAGACCCCAAAGATGTTATGGATTACTATAATGCCCTTATAGCACAAAAAGAGAACTCCAAGCTAGAACAAAAAGAGGAACAAAGTGGTACAACCCAAACTATATCAGGTACAGGAGAGGTTACTATCCTCTCTAGTAAACTCTCTATTGACTCCAAAGAGGTAGAGTATATTGGGGTAGGTGATAGAGTTACGCTTGAAGTGGTTGTAGAGGTACACCAAGATATTGATGAACTTGTTTTGGGATATATGATAAAAGATAGGCTAGGACAGGCTCTCTTTGGCACAAATACACACCATTTGGGTGAACCAATTCAAGATTTAAAAGCAGGTAAAAGCATAACTTACCTCTTTGAGTTTGAGGCAAATCTAGGTGTAGGCTCCTACTCTATAGCTGTAGCTGTTCACTCTGGTCACTCTCATGTGATTAAAAACTATGAGTGGAGAGATAATATGCTTCTTTTTCATGTGACAAACTCAGCACATAGTGAGTTTATTGGTACCACTTGGATTCCCCCAAAACTAAACTATAGTATTAAATAAGGAGATAATATGCGTATATTAATTGACCCTCAAGGGGCATTAAGCCTTAGTAGAAATAGAGGTATAGGTCGTTATACAAGAGCTTTGATTAAAGGGTTGATTGATAATCGCGGAGAGCATGAGATAGTAATTTTATTAAATATGCTTTTTCCCAATGAGGTAAAGATATTAAAAAAAGAACTCAATACGCTTCTCTCTCCCAAAAACTTTGTCTACTTTTGGGGTGTAGGGGATACTGATGAACTTAACCTAGAGAATGAGTGGAATAATAAAACATCTCAAATAATGTTAGAGAAGATGGTAAATGATATTAATCCTGATTTTTTTCTTATTACCTCTTTGTTTGAGGGGGCTATGGATAACTCTGTAACTTCTATTGGAAACTTCTCCAAACAAATCCCTACAGCTGTTATCTTCTATGACCTTATTCCCTTTATTCACCCTCAAAAGTATCTAGGCAACAGTATGATGAATAGATGGTACAGAGGAAAGATAGAGTCTTTAAAAAGAGCAGATTTACTTCTGTCTATATCACACTCTGCAAGAGAAGAGGCTTTGGATTATCTCCATTTTGACCCTAAAAAAGTTACAAATATCTCTACAGCAAATGATACGCAATTCTCTCGTGACAAAGCTTTTATGGGTGTAGAAAAAAAGTATAATATTACTCGACCATTTTTGATGCATACAAGTGCTTATGAAGAGAGAAAAAACTTTGTAGGACTTATCTATGCATTTGCTTTTTTGGCAGAGCCTATACGCTTGGCACATCAGCTTGTTTTGGTATGTGGATTAAAAAAAGAGCAAAGAGCAGTCCTAGAAGATACTATCTCTGCATTAGGTTTAGGGGATGATGAGGTTATTCTTACTGGATTTGCTCCTGATGAAGATTTGATAGGACTCTATAGCTCTTGTTACCTCTTTGTCTTTCCCTCTTTGCATGAAGGTTTTGGTCTGCCTGTTTTGGAGGCTATGTCTTGTGGGAGTGCTGTTATTGGCTCAAATGTGAGTAGTATTCCAGAGGTGATTGGTAGAGATGATGCTCTCTTTAATCCCTTTTCAATATGTGATATAACCCAAAAAATATCAGAAGTATTAACCAATAAAGAGTTCTATATGGAGCTAAAAAAGCACTCTATAGAACAAGCCAAGAAGTTTGACTGGAACTTTACTGCAGAGTTGGCTCTTGGTGCAATAGAGGCATACACTCCCCAAGAGAGACCATTACACAGAGATGACTTTATAGAGAGCATTCAGGCACTAGAGTATAAGCCATCAAATGATTCTCTTATCAAAGCTTCTTTGGCTATAGAGAAAAATGAGCAGAGTTTAGACCTCTATAGATATAATTTTAATATGAGTGAGTATAGACCTACTTGGCGTATAGAGGGACCTTTTGATAGTAGTTATAGTTTGGCTCTGCTCAATAGAGAGACAGCTCTTGCACTCGATAGACTAGGGTGTAATGTAGCTCTGCACTCTACAGAGGGGTTTGGAGACTTTGAACCAAATAGAGAGTTTTTAGAAGAGAATCCAAAGATTCAAGAACTCTACAACAAATCACTTCTACCCAATGAGGCTCAAATCATAAGTAGAAATCTCTATCCTCCACGAGTAGATGATATGAATGCATCACTCAATATGCTTCACCATTATGCATGGGAAGAGTCAGGATTTCCTAGAGAGTGGGTCGATGCGTTTAATAGCTCTTTGGGTGCTATGACTACACTCTCAAAGCATGTGCAAAAAATTATGGTAGATAATGGTGTAAGTGTGCCTATGGTTACTTCTGGGTGCGGTGTAGACCACTGGGAGAGGATAGAACCAGAGAGTAGTTATAGAGTAGAGGCAAAAAAATTTAAGTTTTTGCATGTCTCTTCATGTTTTCCACGAAAAGGTGCAGATGTGCTTCTTGGAGCCTATGGAGAGGCTTTTGATATAAATGACGATGTGAGTTTGGTAATTAAGACATTTGCAAATCCACACAACAAAATTCATGAGTGGCTTCAAGAAGAGAGAGCAAAAAAAGCAAACTTTCCTGATGTAGTTATTATAGAAGAGGATATAAGTAACCAAGAGCTAAAAGCACTCTATTTGCAGTGTGATGCTTTAGTTGGTCCTAGTCGAGCAGAAGGGTTTGGAGTCCCTTTTGCAGAGGCGATGCTCTCTAATTTGCCTGTGATTACTACAGGATGGGGCGGACAGTTAGATTTTTGTGATGAGACTACTGCGTGGCTTATTGATTATAACTTTGGTTTGGCTCAAACACACTTTGAACTTTTTGATTCTGTATGGGCAGAGCCATCAGCAGAGCATCTCTCTGCTCTTATGCTAGAAGTACATGCTCTCCCATTAGAAAAAAGAGTCCAAAAGTCACAAAAAGCCAAAGAGAGACTCCTTAGAGAGTTTACATGGAATAAGGTAGCACAAAGATTACTTGATGCTTCCAAAGCTCTTGCTCTTGTGGACAAAACAGCTATGCCAAAAATAGGTTGGATAAGTAGTTGGAATAGCAAGTGTGGTATTGCCTCTTACTCTGAGCATCTTTTGGGTGCTATCTCTGAGCCAATTACTCTCTTGGCTCCTTATATAGAGACACCTACTACACCTGATTCGCCTCTTGTGCATCGCTGTTGGGAGATGGGAGATGGCAATAGCCTTGGAAATTTAACGCAGACTATTACCAAAGAGGGTATTGACTTTTTGGTAATTCAGTTTAATTATAGTTTTTTTGATTTTAACCACTTTAATGATTTTCTTTTGCAACAGATTGCCCAAAAGAGAGATATTATTATAATGATGCATGCTACAACAGATGCAGAGCTTACCCCACACAAAAAACTCCAGCAACTTATCCCTGCTATGCGTCAAGTATCACGCGTTTTGGTACACTCTGTCAATGACCTCAATAGGCTCAAAGAGTATGGATTAGTAGAGAATGTAGCACTCTTTCCTCATGGTATTTTAGACTATACACCTACACTCTCTTCGCCAAAGAGTCAAAGTTTTGTATTGGCAACTTATGGATTCTTCTTGCCACACAAGGGATTATTAGAGATTATTGACTCTTGTGCCATACTTCTCTCAAGAGGGCTTGATATTAGACTGAAGATGGTAAATTCTGCCTATCCTGTGCCTCTCTCTACAGAGCTTATAGCCAAGGCACAAAAGAAGATAGAGCAGTTACATCTTGAAGATAAAATTGAACTTATTACAGATTTCTTACCCGATAGTGACTCCTTGGATGCACTTCATAGTAGTGACCTTATACTCTTTCCATATCAAGAGACAGGAGAGTCATCTAGTGCTTCTGTTCGGTATGGATTAGCATCACATAGACCAGTAGCAGTTACACCTTTGGCTATATTTGATGATGTACAGAGTGCCTCTTATCAACTTATGGGAACTTCGCCTACGCAGATGGCAAATAGTATAGAGGAGATTATTGGGGATATTACTCAAAACAGCTCCAAAGCACAACTCCAAAAAGAGTTAGCTACACAATGGTCCAAAGAGCATAAATATAGTGCTTTAGGAAAACGACTCTTTAATATGGCTCTTGCTATTAGTAGAGTCTAAATTAGAACTAAAGGAATAGAATGAACTACCCAAATTTTCCAAAAGATTGTACATCACTTCTCTCTAAATATCTTACTCCAGAGATTTTTGAAGCACTCAAAGAGAAGCGTACAGCAAATGGCTTTACCCTCTCACAAGCGATTAACTCTGGTGTAGAAAACAGTGATAGTGGTATTGGTGTATATGCTGGTGATGAGGAGTCGTATAGACTTTTTGCCCCACTTTTTGATGCTATTATCAAGGAGTACCATGGGTTTGGCAAAGAAGAGAAGCATCAAAGTAATCTTAATCTTGATGAGCTTGATGCACCAAATCCTGATAAGGATGGGGAGTTTATACTCTCTACTCGTATTCGTGTAGGACGAAATGTAGCCAATCTTCCTCTAGGGCCAGCTATCTCTACAGCTCAAAGAGATGAAGTGACCTCTAGGGTGGTTACAGCACTCAACAAACTAGAAGGAGAACTCTCAGGAGAGTACTATCCACTTCTTGGTATGAGCAAAGAGACACAAGAGCGTCTTATAAAAGAGCATTTTTTATTCAAAGAGGGAGATAGATTTTTAGATGCGGTAGGACTCAACCGTGATTGGCCACAAGGAAGAGGAATCTATCATAACAAAAACAAAACTTTTTTAGTCTGGGTCAATGAAGAGGATCAATTGCGAATTATCTCTATGCAACAGGGTGGAGATATCAAAGAGGTCTTTAGCAGACTTGTAGAGGCTATCAAAAGTTTAGAAAAAGAGGTTCCTTTTGCGTATAGTGAGCATTTGGGATATATCACCTCTTGTCCTACAAACTTGGGAACTGCTATGAGAGCGAGTGTGCATATAGCATTGCCAAAATTAGCCCAAGATATGGAAGCATTTGAGGCTATTGCACAGAAGTATCATCTGCAAATTCGAGGTATTCATGGAGAGCATAGCCAAAGTGAAGGTGGCATCTATGATATTAGTAATCGTCGTAGATTAGGTATTACAGAAGTAGAAGCTGTTGGGGATATGCATAGAGGTGTTGTAGCACTTATAGAAGCAGAAAAAGCATTGGCATAGTTATAAGAATCCTCAAAAGGATATATAGCAGACAAAACATCACTCAAATATCGTAATAGAATAGATCACAATTCTAATAACTCTGCTTATACTCTTTGTACTACTTACTATTAACACACTTTTTGATAAAATAGATAGCATGAAAAGAATTTATTTATTACTTGTAGCACTCTATTTTTTTACACTTCAGGCAAAAGATATACTCTATTTTGCACCACTCCCTCTCAAAAAGGGTGTTCAAAATATTGAAGAGTTTCTTCCTATGAATAGCTATCTTAAGAAAAAATTTAATATAAATATAGCGTATATCTACAAAGAAGATTATGCAGATATTATCAAAGGCTTTAAAGATGGCTCTATAGATATTGCCTATTTGGGTCCACTTCCTTATCTCTATTTAACAAAACACTATAAATATATACAGCCAATTGTTACTTTTAAGCAATTAGATGGAAAGTGTAATTATCGGTGTGTCTTGGCAAAATTTAAAGATGACACTATAGATACTTCGCAATCTCTCAAAATAGCACTCACGCAACCCCTCTCTACTTGTGGATACTATATGACGAATATTCTGCTCAAAAAGAGCTTTAATATTGATCTCTCCCAACAAAAATATAGATATACTATGTCACATACTAATGCACTTCTTAGAACCCTAGAGGGGGAGTTTGTAGTTGCAGGAGCCAAAGATACTATTGCCAAGCAGTATGAGAGTTTGGGGATGGAGATTATAGCCCAAAGTGATAAACTTCCTGGTTTCTCTTTGGTAGCCAATACTCAAACGCTCTCAAAAGAGGAGATTGATATACTAGAGAAGAGACTTTTGAGTATTCCTAAGAGCATTTATACTCTTTGGGGAGGAATACCATCACGAGGAATGCTTAAAGCATCTCCAAAAGAGTATGAAAAATTTGAGGTTGATTTTGATACTATTCCCTTTGAGGGGAATATGTAATGAAGAAGCAACTTATATTCACAGCACTCTTATTATTGATTCTTCTGTATATAATTTATAATTTTTTGCATAAAGAGAGAGAGAAAGATATAGGAAATATTATGTATAAATCTCTTCAGATGATAGAGATATCTTATAGTTCTGTCCTCAATACATATAAAATATCTGCTCAAAAAGATATGAATTATTTATTAAAAAATAGTGCTATCATGGAGCTTTTGAAAGAGTTTAAATATGCCTCTAATAGCCAAAAAAATCTTTTACGAGGAAGAATATACAGACAACTCTATAAACAATATAATGAGATGAAAAAAATTAATATAAGACAATTTCATTTTCATACACATAATGGTAAAAGTCTTTTGCGATTTCATAAACCCCATCGAAGTGGAGACTCTTTGCTTAGAATTAGAAAATCTATACGAGTAGCCAATATAGATAAAGAAAAAATATCAGGTTTTGAGGGTGGCAAAATTTATCCAGGGTTTCGTTATGTTTTTCCTATTTTTTATAATAAGGAACACTTAGGAAGTGTAGAGTTTTCTATAGCATTTGAGTCTATAGAAAAAGAGTTAAATGAGGTACTCCCTCTGCTTGGGTATCAGTTGATTATCTCTAAAGAGGAGTCGTATGATAAAGTCTTTGAGTGGCACAAAGATTATTTTATCAAGACAGCTCTCTTGGCAAACTACTATATTGAAAACCCTAAAATATCATTTGTAACAAAAAAATTACAAAACAGCCCCATTGCCAAAGAGTTAGAATGTTCTATACAAAAGCATAGGGAGCTTATAGATAATCAGATAAAAGCAGGAGAGAGTTTTAGTATTCCTCTCACTATGAACCAAAGAGGCTATATGATTCACTTTTTGGATATTAAAAATACCGAAAATATTCATGCAGGGTATATTGTTGCATACTCTAGTTTTGATGAATTGATTGATATAAACAATAGATATAGAGTCTTTTTTATTCTACTCTATACAGGTATTATTTTAATATTTTTTCTCACATGGATTGTATCCAAACAGTTTCAACGCCTCTCATTTCAAACAGAGAATCTTCAGCATCTTTTGAATGAACAAGAGAATATAGTCCTCTTAAGTAGTGGAGAGAGACTCACTTATGCAAATCAAAAGTTTTTTGATTTTTTTAATCTTGAAAACTTAGATGATTTTCTTGAAGAGTATCAATGTGTATGTCAAAAATTTATTGAAGATGATAGATTTTTTCACTTAGGAAAAATAAAAGATACAAGAGATTGGGTAGAAGTGGTAAGAGAGCTTCCCAAATCAGAAAGTATTGTTGCTATGATGAATCAAAACCAACAAATCCATCTCTTCTCTCTCTCTATTAATCTCTATCAAAATGATATCTATATTCTCTCTTTTTCTGACATTAGTGCCACAATGATAGAGCAGATGCAACTAAGAGAGAAGACGCTCCATGATACACTCACCCATACCTATAATAGAGAGTATTTTAAACAAAACATTCAGCAGATAATTATTGACTATACAAAGTCTGGAAATAGATTAGCTTTATGTATGTTGGATATAGATTTTTTTAAAAATGTTAATGATACTTATGGACACGATATAGGAGATAAGGTCTTAATAGAATTAGTGAAGATGATAAATAAATTTTCAAGAAGAGATGATATATTAATACGGTGGGGAGGAGAAGAGTTTATTATAATCTTAAAGATACACTCTTTAGATGGGTTAACTCTAGCATTAGAAAATTTACGCAAATCTATAGCAAAACATCAATTTTCTATAGATAAGAATATTACTTGCAGTCTAGGAGGAAGTATCTATATCCAAGGAGAGACCATAACAAGTACTATCAAAAGAGCCGATAAAGCCCTCTATAATGCCAAAGATAATGGAAGAAATAGAGTAGTTATTTTATAGCTATCAATAACTCTAAGCTTTAAGGAGTAGAATAAAACATATAGAATCCAAAGGTATCTACTATGAAAAAACTACTGCTCACACTTATTTTTCTCTCTACTCTCCTCTTTGCCCAGACGGCACAAACCATCATCAAAAAATTAGAAAAAAACCTTAGAGGCACAGATGTCTACTCCAAGATAGAGATGCAAATCAAAACCAAAAGACACTCAAGGAGTATGCTTATAGAGAGTTGGGGCAAAGGAAAAAAGAAAAACTTTACCAAGATACTCTCACCCTCTCGTGATAGAGGTATTACCTTTCTCAACCTTGATAAGCAGATGTGGCAGTATATACCAAAGATAGAACGAATAGTAAAAATACCACCCTCTATGATGCTCCAAAGCTGGATGGGTACGGATTTTACCAATGATGATATGGTCAAACAGAGTTCTCTAGTCGATGACTACAAGGCTAAAGTACTAGAGAAGAGAGGGAGCATTGTTACCCTAGAGCTTATCCCTCGCAGAGATGTAGCGGTAGTTTGGGGTAAGATAGTCTCCAAAATAGATACCAAATACTATACACAAGTAGAAGATATATTTTATGATGATGATGGCAAAAAAGTACGAAAGATGAGTTATAGTAAGGTCAAAAAGTTTGGCTCTCACTTTGTCACCACCATAATGGTGATAGTGCCTTTTGAAAAGAGTAAACAAGGCAACAAAACCACTATCAAAATAGTAGATGCAAAGTTTGACCAAGGTATAGAGAGTAGCTACTTTAGCAAACAAGCCCTCAAACGCTACTCTCGTTAGGAGTTAGAATATGTTCTCTTTGGCTCTAAAAAATATTATCTATTATAAAGGTCGTTCACTCACAACTTTTTTCTTAAGTCTTTTGAGTGCCTTACTCTTTGTGGTTTATGTGGCATTTATGGATGGCTCTCACAAGAGTATGCTCAAAAACTCTTTGGATATTTATACAGGCTCTTTGCAAATAATGTATAAAGAGTATAGAGAGAACCCCTCTTATGATACTATTTTAGAGGGGGTAAAGAGAGTAGAGAAGAGGCTAGAGGGCATTGCAGGTATCAAGGCTTACTCTGCTAGATTAGAGTCTTATGCACTGCTCTCTACACAAGAGGACTCTGTGGGGTCTATGGTAACAGGTATCAATCCTCAAAAAGAGAGCCAAATATCTAAGCTCAAAGAGGCTCTGCATCAAGGTAGATACTTAGAAAAGAGTGATACCACTGCCATATATATAGGTGCAGACCTCGCCCAACGGCTCAAAGTAAAGATAGGCGACAAGGTTGCCTTTGTGGGTTCTTCTATAGATTACTCTTTTAGTGCTGAGAATTTTGAGGTGGTAGGAGTATTTAAAACAGGTCTCTTTGAGTTTGATGCTTCAAGTGCGTTTGTAAACAAGAGCTATTTTGATGAGCTGATGCTAAGTGAGGATATGGCTTCGTATATCGTGGTAGCTGTGGGTGATATAGAAGCAGTAGAGAGTATAGTATCTTATATCCAAACAAAAATGCCCCAAGATATAGAGGTAGCCTCTTGGAGAGTTTTGATGGCCTCTATGGTACAGGCTATGGAGGTAGATAGTATCTTTGGGTATATCTCTTTGGGACTCTTTTTTGTGGTGATATTTTTTGTAATAATGATATATGGATTTATCAATATATCTACGAGAATCAAAGAGCTAGGTCTCTTGCGTGCTTTGGGTCTGCGGTCTGGTGATGTAACGGCTCTGCTCTTTTTGGAGACGGCACTTCTTGCACTCTCTAGCGTTTTGATAGGGATGGTACTAGGTGGCTATCTGGCGTACTACTTTGAGCTACACCCTATCATCATAGAGGGTATGGCAGAGACCTATAAAGAGTATGGCATAGTCTCAGATGCTGTACCGACCCGTTTTGACCTCTGGACTATCTGTTGGAATGGTGCTGTGGTGTTGGTGCTTAACTTTTTGGCTATCATCTACCCTATCTACTATACGAGACAATTCTCCCCTGTGGAGGCTATGCGTCATGTCTAACAGATACAGACTCATCTTCAAACTAGCGTGGCTCAATGTATGGCGACGCAAAGTCCGTGGGGTTTTGGTGGTGTTGATGATAGGTGTGAGTATGAGCGTAATGCTAGGCATACAGGGACTTTATGATGGTATGACAAATCATATTATAGAAAGTACCCTGCGAAGTGATAGCGGAGAGGTATCTATCTATGCCCCCTCATATAGACTCCACCAAAGCCTCAAATACCATATCAAAGAGACTCCTACCATTATCCAAAAACTCTCTCAAATAGAGACAATAACAGCCATAGCCCAACGCCTCAAAGTCACAGGATTAGTCTCGACAGCACACAAATCATCTATGGCAAAGCTTATAGGGATAGATAAGACCCAAGAGGAAAAATTTGGAGAGTTTGAGAAGTTTATTATAGATGGTAGTTGGAATACCCAAAAAAACTATGCACTTATAGGCAAAAAATTAGCCAAAACAATGAAACTCTCTGTAGGCAGTAGAGTAGTCTTCTCTAGTCAAAATATAGAGGTTGACTTGACCTCTATCTCTTTGCGTATCAAAGGCATAGTACAGACTACAAACCCTGCCATAGATGATATGGCTCTCTTTGTCTCTTTAGCAAAAGCCCAAGAGTTTGCTGGTTTAAGCGTAGATGACAGTACTCAAATAGCCTTACGCATAGACCCTCAAACAAATCTAGCCAAAACAAAAGAGAAAATAACTACACTGCTACCTAACGAAGATATCTACACTTGGTTAGAGCTTTATCCTGCATTAGAACAGATGCAAGAGATGATGAAGGTCTTTAATGGCATCAGTTTTTTTATCGTGATGTTGGTGGTGCTAATAGGGATAATGGGGGTGATGCTAGTCTCTATACTAGAGCGGTTACGAGAGTTTGGCATACTCCTAGCCATAGGACAACCCTATAAAAATATGCGTTTGCAAGTAATCATAGAAGCATTAATTTTAGGCTTAGGTGGCTATATCATAGGGGCTATTTTGGGTGGTATAGTTCTGCTCACTATGCAAAGTTACGGTTTAGACCTCAGTGCTTTTTCTGATGGTTTAGAAGAGTTTGGAATGGCAAGTACTCTCTACGCAACTATCAAGAGTAGCTACTTTAGTACAACGCTTATAGCCATTATTATAGCATCTTTACTCTCTGTAATACTGCCTATTCATAGACTTAAAAAGTTAAATCCTATAGAGGTGATAGAGGGAGGGTAGAAATGTGTAAGAGTTATCTTATTTTTCTAAAATTCAATACTATCAATCAACTCATTCATATTAAAGTTAATTAAAAAAGAGGTATATTGATTTTCAAAAATACTTTGTAGATACTCATTAATTTCCATTTCATTGTCATCTTCTTTTGAGATTTTATATTTAGAATTTTTATTAATAGAGTACAAAAATAGTGTATGAAAATAGACTTTAGCAATATACTCTTTTTCAGCTTTTTCTCTTAGCTCATTACTATTTAATTTTGATTTATGTGTTTTTAAAACAGTGCTATCTAAGTTAATATATATTGTCTCTAACTTTTCACCATCATCCACAATATATAAAATATCTTTATACTCAATGGTAGCTATTCCTTTTTCATCTAAGTCACTCCATGAGAGAATATTTTTATCTGTAGGTTTCTCTGCAACCAATGCTAATTCAGGTAGTCCAATTTTTTGATTTTCTTCTTTCTCTTGTTTGGGTTGTTCTTTGTGAGGCTTTTCTATCTCTATCCAAATTAACTCTTCAAAGTATCCTGAGGGAGAAGATAAATCTACTTTTATCTGTACTTCATCTCCGATTTCCATAGTATCCGTAGCCTTAAGAGATATTTTTATTTTCCCATCTTCAGGACTTGATTTTGATACATCAAAAATTTCGCTAATGTCTTTTGGTGTACCTTTTGCATTTCCACCATCAATTTGATTGTTTCCTACATCTACAAGTGATATTTTTAGCTCTCCATTATCTTCATCTCTATCAAAATAATGATTTTCTACATCAGTTGAGAATTGAATGGTTTTACTTTTCCCTTTTTCAATTTTAATGGCATTCATACCATCTTTAGAACCTTTGAATTTAAAAAATGATGGGAATCTTTGAGGAATAAACTCCTCTTTATCTTTTGATTTTTGATTTCTTTTAGGTTTATCTTGTTTCTTCTTTTTCTCATTATCTCGTTCAATCTCAAAAGTATTATTTAAAAGCTTTAATAAGTCATTATTTAAAGGGAGATTTTTTGTAAAAGATTTAATCAATTCACTTGTATCGGCACTATCTAAAGATGTTGCATCTTTTCTATCTTTATGTAATTTGGCTAATCTACTATTTTTAAGCTCACTAGTCAACACTTCTCTTAAATATCGATACTCTTCACCCTCTTTAAGTCTATCTCTACTTGCCATAAAAAGCTGACTTCTAAAATCATACTCCATATGTGTACATTCTACATGAATTAATAGATGCTCTTTTAAAAGAGGAAACTTTAATGAACGCGTAATAAATTCATTAGTTAAATGTCCCTGTACTTGTCCATTCATTGTAAAGACCACATACATTTTACTTCTAAAAAACTCATTTCGTATGGTGTTTCTTGATTCTTTTACACTTTTATCACCTATCTTAGGTTTAAAGACATAAGAAGTTATCTTCATATCTCCTATTTTACTACTTTGATGCTCTTTAGTAAAATACTCTTCTATATATTTTCCATTATCTTTTTCTAGTCTCTTTTTTAAACCAAAAGAAACTCTTTGTAATGCATTATCATCTGGATATCGCTCTTTTTTATCAACCATTAGTATTGGTAAAGCTGGTTCAAATAAAAATTCATCAACTCTATCTTTTAAATCCTTAGAGATAACCGACCTTGCACCCTCAGGTAAATCATACGAGTAGAGTTTTATGATTGAACCTGTAGTAAACTCTTTTTGATGTAATCCTAAATCTAAACTTTCTATTGGAAATGATGGTATTACATCACCTATTTTTAAGTATTCATACCAAGTATTTTTTTTAGTTTTTTGTTCTTCATGACTAAAAGGGTGTTTTCGTATAAGTGTAAATCCAAACTCTCCACTACCATCATATTTTTTAGAAGCAATCAACTGATAACGATTTTTTCCACAAAAAACGATAGATCCTGTTCCTCCCATATTGTACTTACCTTGCACAAACAAAATATCATTTTTATTCCCTTTACCAATAGATAAAAATGTATTTTCAAAATCTTTTGGGTCTTGTCCTTCTCCATTATCATAAATAGTCAAAGAGGTATCATAGGTTCTAGCACGTTTCGCTTTCGTTATACCATCAGCAATAACTTGAATACCTAAAGACTCTTTTTTGATAAAATCAGAAGATAACCACTGATGCTTTTGTCCATAAAATCTCTCTACAGCTTCTTGCATTGTCTTAGGTGCAGTAGATGACCGTGGATCAATACCTGCCTCATAACACTTCTTCATAAGCGTAGCATCTATAGAGTTAGTAAACTTCTCTATTAATGCCCCTATGGCTGATGCTTGTTGATTTTCTATCGTTCCAAAGTTATTTTCATTATCACCTAAGGGATACCAGTTAGATTGGTCTTGAAATAACTCTATTGAGTCTATTACCTTTTGTAAGTCTGTTTCGTTTTGGGCTTGGTATAGTTTTAGGAAGAGGTTTTTCATATTTTCAATAATTCTGCTAATGTAATTTTTTCTAATTCACCCTCAAAACCAATAAATGAAGCATAATTTTTTTTAATATATTCCAAGTCTTCTATTTTTAATTTACTAAGGTCATTGATATTAACAAAATATAAAAATAATAACTTTATCAGTTTTTTATTTCCAGTTGTTTTCATAGTAGTAGTATTAGGATCCCATGCAATATGTCTCCATGGTTTTTGATTTAAAGTGAAGTTAATATCTTTAAATTCATTAATCACAATACCAAAGTTTATTTCATTTAGAGTTGTAAACTCGTAAAGTTTTGCATAACTAACAGATGCTTGAACAAATGGTAATATTCCTATTGGTCTAAATAAAATATTTCCTCCAGTTTTTTTATTTCTATATATACTAGCAGGTTCTTCAGATATATTATTAATGTAATCTTGAATATCTTTTAATTCGCTCATAGCGTCCCAAAACTTAACTACAAAAGTAATAAATTCATTAATAGTTTCATCTTTAGGTCTAAATCTTTTATATGCTTTTACTCCGATAGACCTTTTATCAGCAAAAAACTTAGACAAATATTCTTTAAAGGACTCCGTACGCTTATAATAAGTGAAATAATATTTAAAAAGTTCATCAACACAATTAGATAATGCAATTAATGATGTAAAAGCTTTTTTATTTGTACTGTTTATATTAGTTTGTAATGAAAATACAACTTTTTCTTTTTCAAATAAAAAATGATTTTCTACAAGATGTCGAGTAGTAATAGCTACAATATCATCTTCATCCAAAGCTACAATATCTTTTGGACTGACAGGTTTTGCATACCTATTTAGTGTGCTAAATAACCTTCTTGACCGTTGCATTCCATCATCAGTTTTTTTATGTCCAATAAATATCACGGGTACTTTTTCATCTGCAAGTTCAATATTTAAAGATAATGCTTCTTTAATTCCAGCAACTCTATGCTGTCCATCAACTGGAAATATTTCTTCTTCTCCATTAAGAGAGAGAAATCCTAAATTATAAAATGACTCATTTTCAATTTCTAATTCAACTTCAATCCAATTTGGATTTCCATCATACATAGCTAGAACAATGGCATTAAAAAACCTTTCATCTTGATTTAATATATATTCTTTAATCGCAATATAATTATCTGTAATACTTCTTTGAATAGCATCACTAAGACTTTTAGATTTATGTAATGCATCACCTATCGGACTAACATAATCTGAAATTTCTTGAAAACTCAATACACCTGTGTAATAAGTCCAATTACCTATATTAGCTTGAATTACTGGTATTTTTTTATTTTTCATTATCTTTTTCCTTAAAATGCATTTGTTGCTGTCCTTACTACTTTAATATGAGGCGAAGGTATATCATGATTAAATGGTGGTATGATATTATTTATCAATTTCTCTTCAATCATATCTATCTCATCATTATCTGTTAGTTCAATATAGTACAGATATAAATGTTTATCCCAAATATTTAGCATAGTATTAATATGTGGTCGTTCTGCATGACTCTTATAATATTTATTAAAATATACACTACATCTTTTCCGTAAATTTTGATGTTTTGTTGAATGAGCTCTACCAATATACAGAATATGGCTAGATAAACTTGGGAGAACATCATTTTTTAAGATAAAAAAATAAATTCCACCTTTATTATTTGGTAAATCAGTTATATTTGAATTAAGTGCACTACAATCTTCATTAAAAAATTTAATGTTTTTAACAGTTAATCCATCAAAAAAGCTATTAATTTCATCAGCATTTTCCCATAATGTTGGAGAGAGCGTAAATTTTATTGTATGATTAACCCAATCTGATTTTAGTTGTTCAAACGGTGGTAAAGGCATTGATATTTCCTTTTACAACGTACACATCATACAAAGCTTATCTTTCTCAACCTCATCTAGCATCTTATCATGCTCTGAGATAAACTCCATTTCTTCCATCATCGTACCATTTTTAATTGGTTGCTTTTTTCTCTGCTCTTCCATTCTTTTATAGGATTTTTTTATTCGGTCTATATTTTCAGGTTCAATGAGTTTAGATAATGGCATATCTTTTATCCAAGAGTAACCAGACTTTTCAAACTCCATGGCTTTTTTGTATTCATCTGGATGTTTTTCCCATAACCATACCCACTCAATTTGTCTCATAAAGAAACAAAAATAACAACCTGAACGACTTCTAAAATACTCTATATCATACTCTTCGTCATACACCACATCATAATAAGCTGGTAACCCTACCCCTGCATTGTGTAAAATTCTTTTTACATCATTAAGGGTAATTTCATCATCTTTAAAAGGCATAACGGTAATAATATGTTCATCAGTAGGAATCAATCCTTCTCTGTTTTCATCAGCCCTTATACCTACATAATTATAGATGGTATATTCTTTAAACTCTTGTATCGTATTTAAAAAAGTTTCAAGCTTCATCTTCCTTGTACACCATCGCTCCATTGGTGAGGGAAGATAATCGTTATGTTCCAAAAGAAGTTCTTTAAAAGACTTTTCAGGGAAATTGTACTCAACTTTTATACCCAAAATAGATTGTAGTTTATTCAAGTAATCATAAGTATCTTGTAACTCATCTTCTGTATCAAAAAAGAGATACTTAAACTCCCTATCAGGATATTTTTCTTTTAGATAAATGGCAAGGGCAGCACTATCTTTACCCCCAGAAATAGAAATAACATGTAGTTCTTTACGCATTGTTTAACTCTTTATTTAATAATTGAGAAATTAAAAATAACTTCTCATCGTTTGTATATTCAG
>Ga0193954_1000505_pt1 | contig 22650 bp, 20 predicted proteins | sample BB_5_MG_FD_140340 | JGI IMG/M metagenome (GOLD analysis project Ga0193954, IMG submission 140340) | Microbial mat bacterial communities from the Broadkill River, Lewes, Delaware, United States - BB_5_MG | ecosystem: Environmental > Aquatic > Freshwater > River > Microbial mats | place: USA...
ATGAGCCTAAGGCCCGCTATGATAGCGTGCGCACCCTTCGAGCTGCTCTGCGGGAGGTCTGCGCCGCGCTAGATATTGAGGATGAGCACTCGGCGGTCTCTCGGGCCCTGATCGAGTACTTTCCAAGGCCGGAAGCCGAGGACCCCAACACTCAGGATATTGAGCCGAGGTCCAACGTATCTGGGGCGTCGGCCTTGCCGCACTATGTGGGAAGGCAGCGCGAGCCTAAGGGCGTCGACAACCCGAGACCCAGTGCTATCCGGAGGGCCCGCGCGGCGACCTTGACGCCGATTCCGTCTGCCCAACACGCGGATATTTTCTCAGTCACGCGCTCTGGCCCTAGAGCCTCCTCACCGTCCCGCTCAGATCTATTTACTCCCGCGCCTCAGCGGGACCTGCATAGTAGCCCATTTGAACTCTATTCGCGGCCAGGAACTCGCCCTGAGTCGTCGCGCAATGATAGTTTCATCGGGGCCGTCCCAGTGGCGGTACGCGAGCCGACCGCGCCCCAGCGGGATCGCCAGGCAACGAGACACTTTGAACGCGGCGTCGCGCTAGCGCGTGATGGCCATATCCACGAGGCCCTGCATGAGTGGCAGAGGGCCGTCGAACTCGACCCCAATAATGCGACGTTCCAAACGAATGTTCGCCTAGCCCAGCAAAGATTGGACGATGACCGTGAGAACAACCAACGATAGCCGAACCTTCGTAGGCAGCCAGGCGGCAAATCCTGCCGCACCTCGCACGGAGCGCATCAACGCCGCCCTTCGCGCCCTCAAGATGGTATCCACCGAGATTATCGGTGTGGCCCTCGTAACCATGGATGGCTTCATCGTCTCTAGTGCGCTGCCCTCTGAGGTAGACGAGGAGATGATCGGTGGTATGGCCGCCTCTATCCTGGGCGTTGGTGAGCGTATCTCCGAAGACCTCATGCGGGTCGAGATGGAGCAGGTCTATGTTCGCTCTCCCAAGGGTTATGTGATCGTGAACGCGGTGAGTGACGATGCCGCGTTGCTCCTGTTGGTTACCCGCGAAGCAAAGCTGGGGCTGATCTTCTTGGAGCTGAAGCGCTCCGTCGCTGAGTTCGCGAGCATCATGTCGTGAAGGCCGGCGGGCAAACCGCGGGGGTAGGTGTGTGTTTGCTGCTCGGAGTTGGGGACCTTGTTGTCCTCAACACCGTGCTGGTGCCGGACTATATCCAGTCGCAAAGCAGTGAACTGACGGTGGTCCAGGCGCCGCGGCCCACCCAGGTGGCCAAGGCCCCACCCGTACGGCAGCCCCCGGCGCCAAAGGCCGCAGCACAACTTGCGGCTAACACGCCGACGCCGGTTGCGGCCAAAGCCCCGGCAGACGTCGCGGCCAAAGCCCCGGCCTCCGAAGCAGGAGAGGCGGTTGCGCCGGCCTCTGCGCTAAAACAGGCGCCCGCGCCGACCCCGAGCAGCAAGGCCCTCGCGGCCAAGGCTCCGGTCGCTGCTGAGCCGCCCGCCGAGCCGGCCCCGGCATCGGCCAAGAAGGCGCCGCCGGTCTCACAGTCGTGGTCGCTGCGCTTCGCCCACAATAAATACGTGCTCACTCGCAGTGCTCGGCGCACCTTGGAGACGGTGACGAAAGCGGCGCAATCGGGGGTGCGCGTAGTCGTCGAAGGGCACAGCAATGATATCGGGCCGTCTGAGTACAATCGTTTGCTCAGTCGGCGCCGCGCCGAGACCGTGGTGCGGTGGCTGACCCGGCATGGCGTCGCCAAAGAGGTGATCGTTGTGCGTTGGCATGGAGAGGACAGGCCCAAGTTGGTCAAAAAGACACGCACCGCCCGGAGCTTGAACCGGCGCGTGGAAATATCGGTGGAAGCACAATGAGCCCGCTCATCTTAATATGGCTGGCCTCGATCATCGGGGCAGGCCTCTTCTTTGCCGCCGGCTATTTTGCCAGGCGCACACCGGCCGCCACCACGCAGAGCGACGAGGTGCCGCAGTTGCAGGCCGCGCTGCAGCGGGCGGAGGCCCAGGTGCAGCAGATGCAGGCGGTAGCGCTGGATACGGAGCGGGCCCAGGAAAACCTATCCCAGCTTCAGGCTGAGCATGCGCAGGCCCTGCAGGAGCTTGGGGCCAGCCGTGCTACTGAGGCCCGCTTGCAGCAGAGCCTGCAGGATTTCCAGGCCCAGGCCCAGGGGCCCAGCGCCGAGCAACTCGCCCTGCGTGAACAGGTGCAGGCGCTGCAGGCCCAGATCGCCGATGAGCGCGCCCGCCACGCTGCCCAACAAGCTCGGCCCAAGACGCCGCTGCCGGATCTGGCCGCGCAGCGTGAGTTGCAGGTGGCCTTGGCGCGCATCGAAGAACTCAAAGGGGTCGCGGGCTCTGCTCAAGGCCTGCAGCAGGAGTTGCAGGAGTTGCGGGCCCGGGTGAGCGAGGAGCATGGCGCCCTACAGTCTCGAACCCAGGAGGTGGAGCGGGAGAACGCCGAGCTGGAGCGGGGCCTGATGCAGTACGAGGCCCTGGCTTCGGAGGCCGAGGCGCTTCGCAAGGCGGCCGCGGAACGGGACGCTCTGCGTATGGAGATGCAGGCCCTGTATCAGCGGTTGGAGGCCAGCGAGGCCGTGCGCAGCGAAAATGATCGCTTGCGTATGTTGGGCGTCGACAACGAGCGGCTGCGGGCTCGTCTGCAAGAGGCTGAAGATCGGGTCGCTGAGTTCCAGGCCATGGGGCTCATGCGCTTGCCCAAACCGGCGGCTGAGCTTCCGGCCAGCGCTTCATCCCTTGAGGATGTGGTGCGGCCCTTGGCGTCCGGCCCCAACGCTCGCTCGACGGTGGTGGCCGATGACCTGGGCTTTCCTATCGTAGGTTATGGCGAGCACCAGGAGTCCCTGGCCGCCCTATGCGGCCTGCTTGTGGACTTGGATCGCAACGCCCAGCGACTCCTGCCGCTTGGAGGCATTACTAAGATCACTCTACACGCGGAGCATGGAGCATTGGTGAGCGCCTGTCGTTGGCCTGATGCGGATGTGACCTTGACCCTGGCTACGCTCACTGCGGGACCAGGACCCGAGCCGGGACGGCTCGAGACGGTGCTGGGGCAGGTGGCGAGCACCTTGTTACTCAACCCAGAACGAACTACGGATAGGAGCAACTCATGACGGTCTTTTCATCAGCTAAGCCCATGGAAGAAGCGGAGATCGGCAAGCGAACCGGCCGCAGCAAGGTCGAGGTCGCCAATGCCATGCAGGTGCTCAGGCCCACGTTGGGCGATGACGCGGGCATCGCGCTGTATCGACTGCTGCGCCTCGTAGCCCTCGAAGATATTATCGGCCGCGGTGCTTCGGGCACAGCCTATATTGCCGGCAAGAAGCTGGGTCACGCGCTCAACCTCGGAAAGCTCGAGGAGCTGCTGGAGCTGTGTAAGACGCTGAAGATCGGCGTCATCAAGGTACCGGTTCTCGAAAAGAGCAAGATCAACATCGAGGTCCATGAGTGTGTGACCTGCAGCGGCATGACTCCGGTGGGGCGCACGCTCTGCCACTTTGAAGGTGGCCTCGTCGCCGGTGCGGTCGAGACGATCCTCAAGGTTGAGGTGCGAGCTCAGGAGACTCACTGCATCGGCGGTCTGGGTCATGAGTTCTGCGGCTTCGATATCCGCGTGAAGTAACCAGCTATTCGTAGGACAGCGCGTAGAAGACGTGCACCGCCACGAGCGCCAAGAGCGCCACGGACAGCGCCACGTGCGCTATCATCCACAAGAAGGCGGGCAGGCGCCCCTTAATACCCAGGGTCTCATGGTTGAACAGGCCGAGCGCCATCGAGCCCAAGAACACACCAGATAGTGCGGATAAGTATCCGTAGCCGACATTATCCGCGTGCACGATGAGGAAGAGGGGGCCTAAGGCGCCCAGGAGCTTGTGCGCTCGGATCACCCATCGTTGGGGCACGGTGCCGCCCATCCGCAGTAGCGGCATCGCGGCTTGGGCGAGGATGTAGCTGCCCATGAGCCCGCCGGTGATGAGCGCATAGTTGGGCAGCGCTCGTAGCCCCTGCAGGCCAGGCACGGGCCACGCCAAGAGATAGATGGCCAGCACCCCGCTGAGCAGGAGTACACCGAGCGGGAAGTAGGTGCGGCGGCCCAGTCGAGCCGGTGAGTAGATGGATGAGGCGCGCCGTGGTGGCGCGCGCCGGGCCGCCCTCGGAGCGTCGGGGGCTCGCAGGGTCATGGGCGGGCCTCAGCGGTCTCCGGACTGACCGACGGTGAGGTCTGTCTTTGAGCCAGCAGGGCTTCGAGGGTGCCCTCGTCGCAGTCTCGCTTGACGCGGGCCATGAAGACCTCCTGGGTGGGCAGCGCGTAGCCTTGGGCAGGCCAGCTTTCGCCGATGGCCGGCGGATGCGGAAACTGGGCTGCCTTGTTGAGATAGCTACCGTAGGCCTCTGCGACGCTACCGCGCAGTGCGTCGATGAGCTCCAGCATCTGTGAATGGCTGACCGAGTCCGACGGTAGGGTCCACGTGGTGGCGCCCATGATGTCATGCAGGGCCCAGTCGCTCTTGGGGCTATCGGGGTGCTCATTATGGCAGGTCACGCAGGCTTGCACCGCGGCGCGATCCGCGAACATCGCGGTGTGGCGCTTGGTATCCTTTGAGTAGAAGTAGGCTGGCTTGCCATCGCTCTCCATCTTGGTGAAGGCCGTCGCTTGATCCCCGGCAAACTGGTTGGCGCTGGCGATGGGGTACTTTGATCCCAAGAATAGGCCCAAGGGCACGGGGCGCCGCTCCAAACGAAGGGAAGTCTCACGCAGAAAGAGCGCGGGCAGCGGTCCTGCCTGAACGGCGTCGTCCTTCCAGTCCTCGTCGAACTTGAGCCCTACCTTCAGGCCGGCGCCGACGATGTCCCGGGTGTAGATGGAGCGAACCCGAGCGTTCTCGGCGTTGAGGATAGTTAGGGCCTCTGCGACCGGGATGCGCGGTCCCGAGCCGACCTGGTCTGGGTCCTCGATCGGAGGTGGCGCGGTGACAAAGAGGTAGATCGCCAGGCAGGTCAGAGCCAAAGCACTCAGGATGAAGGTAGGTTTGCTCATGGACGTGTCCTCCGTGCCTTGAAGTGGCGCTCGGTGCCGTAGGGTGAGGTGCCCCCCGATAGGTACGCGTCGACCTGTCGAGCTGTGGCAGCGTTATTGATGTCGTTGGGGGCTTCTTTGACGTAGTTGCCGTGGAAGTCGTGGCAGCGCAGACAACTCTCCCAGTCTTGAGCTTGCACGAGCGGTCTGTGTAGGGCGTCTCCGTCTTCCTCCATGCTGGCGTGGCACTGCTGGCAGAACTCCCCGTTATTGCTCACCCGGACCCCGTTGTGCTCCGCGTGGCAGCCCACACACTGGTGCGCGCCGATGTTCTTGCGGGCGTCCGCGAAGCGAGGCTCCAAGAAACGAAAGACGGGGTGCCGATCGTCAGGGCGGTCGTGGCAGGCGAGGCAGTCCGCATTACTGACCGCCTTAAAGCCAAAATCTGCGGGCTGTTCGCGTGTGCCCAGCAGGTGATTCACATTGGCTTGGATCTGCTGGCGCGTAGTTCCCGGCGCCCGCTGATGACATTGTTCGCACTGCACGGTCTCGTGCCCTGTATTCATGGGGCCCTTGGCGTGCGCGGCGTCGAGGTCGGGCGAAAGCAGGACAATGGCCTCAAGGACCGCGAGGCAACCGCCGATGAGGTATCCGAGGCGCTGCCGTTCGCGTGATATCGCCATCCTCTCTACGGTGGCGGATACCAGCATGGGCCGTCAAGCGGGCCTGCGGGCAGAAAGTGCAAGTTACACTGCGGGATTTTTCACGGCGCTAATTGCCCACACTGGGAAAGCCACGCGGTGCACATGGGACTTCCCTCAAAAGCGCAGTCAGGATTGACGTCCTTTAAAGGTCTCCGCCGGGAGGGTTGTAGCGGCGCGCACGTTCTTGGGCATGTAGATTTTTTTCTTCGAGAACCTCGAATGGAACAGGGACCGTGTCCCAAGCTGCTGCCATCTGTTTAAACAGCACCCGTTTCCTCGGCAGCGGTGTATTCACCTTCCGAAGCTCCTCATACATCTTGCGGGTCTCGGCCTGTACTCGCAGGGAGTCAGAGGTGTGGAACTGTAGCTCCCAGGCCAGCCCCGATGGGGCGCGCAGCACGGTATTGACGCCCGAGTAGCTATCTCCCCGCGGCCAGCAGTTCTTAACGAGCTCGACGCTATGACCCTGCGCCTCAAGGGTCTCGAGGATGAGATGGACGGATTTTACGTAATTGCCTTGGGGCCGATCGTCGATGCGCATGGTGTAGCGAAGCATGTCTTGCAAGTCGACTTGCGATGCCTCTTTGCCAGGGTGTTTGAGCAGATACTTATTGAGCTTGCGCGTCGCCGAGGCCTGGGTCTTGAGACGGTACTTCAGCTTGATCATCTCACCACCGGCCTTTTCAGCGAGGCTGATGAGCACTGGGGTGACCTTGGGCTCCTCCTGCTGAGCGCGAGACGCGAGCGCCTGCACTCGGGCGGCGATGGCCTGTGCGCGGCCTGCGGTGGTAGAGGTGCGGACCGCAGGTGTGGGCTGAGCGACCGTCGAGTCGCCCGAAGACGGGGCGGTGCTGCAGGCGCAGAGCGCGAGCAGAGCCGCGCCAAGCCACGGCTTGCGGACGGTATGGACGAATTCTGCCCCGGACATACCTCAGTCTGCCACGGTCGGGGCAGGGGAGCGAGTCTCGTGGGTGCAGGCTGGGTTGCGGAGGCTTAGCTCTGCTGGGCTTTCATCTGGGCGCGCACGTCGTCCATATCCACGGCGCGCACCTTGTCGATGAGGTCGTCGAAGGTCTCGGCCGGCATGGCGCCCGGTTGGGAGAAGATCCCGATCTGCTCCTTGAAGACCATCAGGGTGGGGATAGAGGCGATATTCAGCGCGCCGGCCAGCTCTGGCTGGTCCTCGGTGTTCACCTTGGCGAAGACGGCATCGGGGTGCTTGGCGCTGGCCTGCTCATAGATTGGACCAAACATGCGACAGGGGCCGCACCAGGGGGCCCAGAAATCGAAGAAAACAAGCGGGTTGTCTTTGATGGTGTCTTCGAAGTTGTCCTTCGTAATCTCGATCGTCGGCATGGGGTGCTCCAAAACTCTGGCGCGCGGCCAGTTGTAGATTGAGAGCCAGCAAAGGCTCGAAGGGTTCGGCTCAGGGCCCCGCCTGCACGCCTGCGTTGGCCAGAGCATCAGCGCGCTCATTGCCCGGCACCCCAACGTGACCGGCGATCCAATAGACGGTGACCCCAGGGCGGGCGGCCAGCCTCTCTCGGATGTCGAGGATCAGGGCCTGGTTGGCTTTGGCCTTCCATCCCTTCACGAGCACGCCGTGGCAGTACGAGGAGTCCGTGAAGATCGCGACCTCGGCCTCATCCAGCACCGCCTGCTCATCCAGCATCTGCAGCGCGACCTGGATCGCGGTGAGCTCGGCCACGTTATTGGTGGCGCGTCCCAGACCCACGCTGCGCTCTCGCTGGGGGCCGCCGGGCGGCTGAATGACGACCCCGGAGCCGGCGGGTCCCGGGTTGCCTTTGCAGGCGCCGTCCGTGAAACAGAGCACGGCGCGGCCCTCGAGGCCGGAGATGAGGGTCTGGGCCGCGTCGGCGGCCATCGCGGCTTGGGCTTGGGTGCGGGTGCCGGCCTTGCCAAAACCTGAGCCGCGCCCGCTGCTGCCGCCCTTCTTGGCCCCGCGCTGCAGAGCAGGGGCGGCCTCGCCGGCGTCGAGCTGCTCCAGGGCTGCGGCCTCGTCCACCTGCACCCGGCTTGCCCCAGCCTGGTAGATCTTGGCCCCAGCCTTGTTGCTGTAGCGGATGGGGACGCGACCGGAGGTCACCTCGGCTGCGCCGCCGGCACCGACCAGGGCCCAAACCGTCTTGTCTTTGAACTTCGCGCGCCGCCAGGGCATGCCGACCTGGATACTCAAGTTCAGCAGGCGCGTCTTGAGGAAAGTCAGCCGTCCTCGGGATCTACCCGAACGGAGGCGCCCAGGAGCTCGGGCAGCGGCTCGGAGGGGCTATCTACGGGCTGGGACGCCAAGTGTGGGGTCTCGACCCCGAGCTTATCGACGAGCTGGTACACGCTGCCGGGATCTGCGGACTGCATCTCTGCGATCAGCTCACAGATGAGGGTGCGGGTGTCGGTGGCCGTCTTGAGCAGCTCCTCGACAAACTCTCGGCGCACCCCGCGGTCTCCCGCGACCTCTCGCCACCGGGCCCAAAAGCGCCGGGAGCGACGCTCGTAAGATAGGGGCACCAGCTCCTCTACAAAACGAAGCAGCAGCCCATGCAGAGTGCGCACGTGGTGCATCGCGGCTCGGGGGCGGGGACTGGAGGTCTTGCGCGCACCGTGGCTGCTGCGCCGGATCACGCCGGGTTTGGGCGCGAGGCGACCGCTCTCGACCTTCTTGGCGCGGGCCGACTCCAGCACGTGCACCTTCGGGGTCACGCCGCGGGGCGGAGCGGCGGGTTTGGGCGGGAACGTGGCCATCTGGGTGCGCTCGGGCTCAGAATCCACCAGGGCCGCTTGGGCACTATCCACCCGGCGCATCAGGATCTCTTCGGGCAGTGCGATGTGCCGAGTGGGTTTGTCATCCTCCTCGAAGACAAAGGGCGCTCCAGTCACCGGGGGTTTGAGTTGGTGGCTGGGGATGCGGACTCGGGGTGTGGGACCGCGAGGTGTGGCTGACATCGCCTCTTTAGGTAGGGGGGGCGGCAGCGGCGGCGGCGGGCCCACCTGGTCCTCCGCGAACATGAAGGCCGTGGTGGGGTTCTCCTCGGAGAACGCGGACTCTGGGGGCGCGGAGGCTCCGGTCCGAGGCTTTTGCACCAAGACCCGCGCGTCCGTATCGCCTTCTTCTTCGGTGGGCGGCAGGCTCACGCGGCGGGCGCGTGGTGGTGGGGCCGCAGATCGAGCCTGGGAGGGCGCGGCCGGTGCGGGCGCAGGGCGGGCTTGGGAGGGCGCGGCGGGCACCGGCGCCTCGGCGAGCGCGGGAGCCGCAGGCTGTCGGCGCAGGCGGGGTTTGGGCGGCAGCCCGAAGGCGTCGATCGTGCCGCTCTCCGGCATGGGCGCCGCGTGAGGCCGCTCCGTGGGGGCCGGGTTTGGGTCGAAAGTCGCCAGCAGCTCATCGGTACCGGGTTCCCCGGCGAGGGCCCGTCCGACGGCTTGAAGGCGGCTTTGGGCGCGGAGTCGCAGCTCAGCCTGAGAGTCGTCCTGAGCGAGGGCCTGCCATTGGCGCAGGGTCTCGATCACTCGAGGTGAGGCGAGCGCGCCGACGTCCTGGCGGATCGCCGATATCAGCGCGGATGGCCACGTATCCTCGGAAATAGGCTCTTCCCAGCCCTTGGGGAGTTGGAGCAGCTCCCGGCCCACGCGCACAGCATAGCAGGCCAGGGCCGGGTGCACAGCCTACGGATGTCCCACGCGTACGCACGGTGCTGGTCCGAGGCTTCACCCATTTGGGCGAGAAAAAGGCTGAATTCGGGGGGTGGACCTTGGCACCTAAGGGACAGATTGCTGCGACACGATCGACATCTCTCTGAGGCCAGCTTGCAGGCCTTCGTGGCAGGCGAGGTCAATCCGGCTCGTCGTGCGGCTTATGAGGCCCACCTAGAGAGCTGTGGTGCGTGCAGAGAGCGTCGCGATCGAGTGCAGGGCATTCACCAGCTGCTGAGCGCCGTCGTGCCCGTCGACCTGGATGAATTGGCCTGGCGCCGCGTCCAGACAAAGGTGCGCAGCCAGCTTCAAGACGAGGTCCGGGACGCACCGAGCACGTTGGACCTGGTCTTGGGCCGCAGGTGGTGGACCGCCGGCTTGGTCGCGGCGGCCGCGGTGGCTCTGCTCGTGTGGTTCGCTCCGGTTCTGCGCCCTAAGCCCAGTGAACCCCAACCACAAACCACCACGCAGCTCGCCGTACGCCGGGTGCACGCCCGTCAAGCGCCGGTCGATCTCGTGCTGAGCGCGGGGGTTGAGCTGGAGCTTGGAGCCCAAGGTCGGCTCGAGGTTCTGCCGGTCGAGAACTTTGCTCCCAAACTCGTGCTGGTATCGGGTGCGCTGCGGGTGCGCGACTTCCGCCCGCCGGCGTTGGGCCGGCCCATTCGTCTGCAGGCTGCGCCCTACACGGTCGAGGCTCAGCGCAGCGATTTTGTGATCACTACGCTCGCCGACGGCGCCCAAGTTGAGGTGCACCGAGGTACCGTGCAGGTGACCCCGCCCGGTGGCCCCAGCGTCACAGTGGCGGAGGGCACGGCCCGACGTTTCGTGACCAAACGGGCTGAGGTCGAGCCGGAGGTCGCCAAGGCTCCCGCGCCCAGGGCCGCCGTTCGCCGATCCGCGCGGGCTGAGGCCCCCGTCGATCCGCCGGTGAGCGTCGAAATCCCCGTTCCTGTGCCTGTGCGAGCCGCCCCGGTCCCGGCGCCGGTGCCCGCCCCACCCGAGACCCGGGTCGAGGTGGAGCCGCCTCGCGATCCCCGGGCCCGCCTGCTGTTGCAGGCCGAGCACGCCTACTACCGAGATCACGATCTGGAGCGCGCCATCGAGTTGTCGCTTCAGGTGCGCGCACGTGGGCCCAAGGGGCCCGCGTATTGGGCGGCCACGGAGCTTCTGTGTCAGGCCTATACGGCCAACAGTCAGGCTGACCTGGCAGTGCAGACCTGCAGCGAGCAGCTGCAGCGGCCGATGCAGGATGCGTCGCGCCGCAAGCTGCACCAGCAGTTGGCCGAGATTCACCGCACACAGCGCGGGGATTGCGAATCTGCAATCAAACACTTCAACCAGGTGCTGGTCTTTGGGCGCACGACGCCCCTGGACGACAATGCACGCTTGTTGAGGGCAGGGTGCGCTCTCAAGGTGGGAGATCTCACCCTAGCGGAGCGTGACCTGGCTCAACTCGAAGCGAGCACCACCTTTCGGAGACAGAGCGCATTGCTGCGGCTGAGAGATGAACTTTCTGCAAGTCGACAGGCTCAAGTCCGAAATGGAGCGACCGATAATCGATAGGGCTCCGGCTCGGAGCCGCCCGTTGTGGGGGAGATCATTTGTGATGGTTTGGGGAATGGCAGATATGGGGTTTGACAGCGGTTCTTGGGCGACTTACACACGCCCGGTCATGCAGGTGAGGCAATTTCTCGGTGGGTCCATGATGGTGGCGCTGCTTGCGCTACCAACGACGGTCTTCGCTCAGGCTGCGGGTGACGCGGCTAAGCCGGCGGCAGCGGCAGACGCGCCCGCCGACAAGGCGGCGGACAAGCGTAAAGACGAGTTGACGTCCCGGCAGCGCTCGTCGCTTCGCATGGGCAAGGTTGACGCCAGCAAGGTGCCGACGGCCAAGAAGCGCAGCAGCACTGAGCGCATGCTCGCCTCGCAGCGACGTGCCGTGGTGCGCGGAACGGATCTGTTGTCCGAAGCCCGCAGCCAGAACGACATCATTCAGCTGAACTGCGTGAACGAGAAGCTGACCCAACTCAAGGGGTTGTTGAAGGTCTCCGAGAACTCCTCTCTTGCGATGTACGAGGGCATGGCCGCGTCGGCTCAAGATGACGTCAACCACCAGTACACCAAGATCGTCGTGGCCCATCAGAAGTCGTCCAGCCTCAAGGCTGAAGTCGAGCAGTGTGTGGGCGAGCTATCCATCTACTCTGGCGAGACCGAAGTTGAAGTTGAGATCGATGAGTCGATCACTCAGCAAGACCCGACCCTCCCGATTCTTCCCCCGCCTGGTCCGGCGGTGTCCGCGCCCGCGAGCGAGTTCTGATCATGCGCCGTATAACTAGTTTTCTCTTGCCGGCGCTTGTCTGCGCCGCACCTGCGGTCGCTCAGGCCCAACAGTTTGGCACTACGACGGGTTTCCCGATCGGCGATAAGTCACGGGTTCACACGGGCCTCGACATGACCGTCGGCTTTGACTCGAACTCAAGGCGTTTTGACGATTCGAATGCACCGGCGGACGGCCAGCGTTCCGATTGGAAAGGCATCTTGCGGCCGAGTCTGGGCGTCAACGTGCCCGGCTCATCGGTGCAACTCGACTTGCTCGGCCAGGTCAGCATCATGCGCTACTTCGGCACGGGCAGTGAGCCGGCGGACACCACCTTTGGTGGTGACCTGACGACCAAGCTGGTGCTGGGTTCGAAGGACAGCTTCGTCGGCTTCAGCATCGACAACCAGCTGGTGCGCACGCCGGTCTTCATGGATGTGCCCGGCACCGTGTCCAGCGATGAGCGCCGATTCCCGTTGTGGCACAACCGGGGTCAGGCGCTGTTCACTTTGCGACCCGGTGGCCGCGCTTTGGAGTTCGACCTCGGCTACGGCCTGGTGGCCACCGCCTATGACGACCTGCCCACCAGCTTTACGCACAGCGGCATCTTCGAGGCGCGCTGGAAGTTCTTCCCGAAGACGGCCTTCTTGTTCCACGCGGACGTGGGCTACTTCACCCGCAACAACGACGACGCGAACTCCACGTTCACTGCGATTCCGCTGCACATCTACCTGGGCGCTATTGGTCAGGTGACCACCAAGCTCAACGCGGAGATCACGTTGGGTTATGGCGATACGCTGTCAGATGGTGGCGGGAACTTCACTACCCGCGGCCCCATCGGGAATCTCATTTTGACCTACGCGTTTAGCCCCGAGACGAACTTGTCGTTGGGCTACCGTCGTCAGATCCAGCCCGAGGTGATCGTGAACAGCTTCTCGTCTGATGCGCCCTTCGTGAAGTTCACGATGGGCTTCTTCGGCCGCCTGAAGCTCAGCCTCTTCGCCGAGTACCAGTTCCGCAAGTATGCGCGGGCCAACAACGGCAACGGCGTGGTCGGCGATCGCACCGACGTTCAGGTCGCCATTGGTGACGCACGGGTTGAGTACTGGTTCTTCACCTGGCTCAACGCTTCGGTGGTGTACCGCCTGCAGCTGCAGAAGCCGCAGACTGTGACCAGCCCCATCGCCACGAACGTCTTCTTCCAGGACTTCTCCCGGCATCAGGTCTTCTTCAACGTCGGCTTTCGCTACTGAGAAGCTTTCAACGAACCGAGTGGGGGCGCTGTGGCAAAGGTTGTACGGATACAGAGCCGCATTTGCGGCGGTGGCCCCGCATTACACAGCATCCTGTTGAGCGAGGGCCTGTCCTACGCGAAGGGCGCTCGGTACGACACCACCCTGCTCGGCGGCGCTTTGGAGCCCGGCGAGTCCTCCATGGAGAACTTCGCGTCGGATCGCGGCGTGCGGTTCGAAGTCCTGCCCCAGATGCGTCGGGCCGTGAACCCATTGGCGGACGCGCGTGCTGTCGCCCAGACTGCTCGCCGCCTGCGCGAGCTGTCGCCAGAGATCGTGCATACCCACACCGCAAAGGCGGGCGCGGTGGGGCGCATGGCCGCGAAGCTGGTGCGCACCCCGGTGCTCGTGCACACCTTCCACGGTCACGTGTTCGATGGCTACTTCAGCCCCCGCAAGGCCCAGGCCTTCATTGCGGCGGAGCGTGCCCTGGCCAAGGTCACCGACCAGATCCTCGCACTGTCCGAGCAGCAGCGTCAGGACCTCGCCTACAAGTACAAGATTGCGCCGGTCGAGAAGATCAAAGTGGTGCCCCTGGGCCTTGAGCTTGAGCCCTTCTTGCACGCCGTCCCCACCCGCTCCGGGCCCATGCGCAAGGCGCTGGGCATTGAGCCCCAGGCCGAGGTGGTGGCCGCAGCCGGGCGCTTCGTACCCATCAAACGCTTCGATCTGCTGATCGCCGCCTTCGCCAAGCTGCAGGCTCAGCGGCCCGATGTGCACCTGGTGCTCGCCGGGGACGGCTCGGCCGAGGCTCGGGCCGAGCTGGAGCGACTGGCGGGGCCCCTGCAGGGGCGAGTGCATTTCCTGGGATGGCGGCGCGACCTTCACAACATCTTCGCCGAGGCCGATCTGCTGGCCCTGTCCTCAGATAATGAGGGCACCCCGGTGACCGTGATCGAGTCCTTGGTGAGCGGCATGCCCGTGGTCGCAACCCGCGTGGGTGGGGTCGAAGACATCCTCAACGGCACCCGTGGCAGCCTCGTTGCCCCCGGGGACGTCGGTGCCCTCGCCCAAGCCATGCAAGATCGCTTGCGCATTGGCGAGCGCTTGCCTCAACTTGAGCGGGAGGCCGTGGCCCGCCAGTTTTCACATCGGCGCCTCATCGCGGACATCGAGACGCTGTATGACCAGCTGCTCGAGAGCAAGCTGCGCGGCCGTCCCATGATCTCCAAACGCACTCCCAGGGAGGACGCATTGCCATGCTGACCTACCCCGTAGCCTTCTTTGTGGCCCTCGTCGTCGCCGCGGTGCTGACGCCCTTGGTGTGCCGATGGGCCCACACCCACGAGCTCTTCGACCTGCCTACCGAGGCTCGAAAGGTGCACACCAACCCTACGCCCCGCTTGGGAGGCTTGGCGGTAGCCGCCGCCTTCTTCGCGCCGCTGCTGGGGCTGGCCATCTACCACAACCGCATCTCGTACCGGCTGTACGCGGACAGCCACATGTTCTTCGCGTTCTGCGCTGGGGCCTTCGCCATCTTGTGCCTGGGCATCTACGACGATGTGCGGGGCGCCAGCCCCAAGCTCAAGTTGCTGGTGCAGACCACGGTGGCCGTGGGTCTTTGGTTCGTCGGTTTTCGCATTGATCTGCTCGGCAACCCCTTTGGTCAGCCCTTTGAGCTCGGCATGCTCTCGCTGCCGCTGACCATCATTTGGGTGGTGGGCATCGTCAATGCGGTCAACCTCATCGATGGCCTGGACGGCCTCGCGGCGGGCATCTCCTTGTCCGTGGCCGTGGTGCTCTTCGGGGTCGCCTTCGTCGATAACGCGGTGCTGCTGTGCCTGCTCACCGCTGCCTTATCGGGCGCGCTGGTGGGCTTTTTGTTCTTCAACTTCAACCCCGCCAGGATTTTCTTGGGCGACTCGGGGTCGATGTTCCTCGGTTTCATCCTGGCCACCATCTCGATGTGGACGCAGCGCAAGGGGGCCACGGCCGCCGCCTTGCTCATCCCAGTCATCGCCTTGGGCGTGCCGATCTTGGATACGACGCTGTCCTTCATGCGGCGCGTGTTCCGGCGCCAGAGCCCCTTCAAGCCGGATCGCGAGCACATGCACCACCGCCTGCTCGCCTTGGGTCTATCCCACCGAAACGCGGTCTTCACGCTGTATACGGTGAGCGCGGTCTTTGCGCTCGCGGCCTTGGCCCTGCTCGACAATGATACGACGCACCGCGCGATCGTGCTGTCGACCGTAGCCGTGGTGGTCTTCATCTTGGTGCGCAAGCTGGGTTTCCTTCGGGTGCCCGGCGCGGTGCGCTCTATGCCCGAGCCATCCACCGAGCGCGATACGCTGCGCGCCGTGACCCGCAGGGTGCGCGATGCTCGAGATATGGAGACGGCTTGGCATACGCTCAAGCCTGTCTTCGAGCGGCTGCCCTGGCAGGGGGTTCGCCTCGCCTTGGAGCGCGACGCCAGCGCGGGCGAGAAGAAGGAAGACGTATACTATTGGCGCCGGGATGCCGACTGGCAGTGGCCCGTGGGCCTGCCTGAGGGCGCACGCGCCGTGGGGCTGTTCGAAGACGGCACCGCCTACGGTGAGCTGGTGGTCTTTGGAGACAACCCGCAGCCCGACGCCGAGCAGATCATCAACCTTGAGTTGATCCGCGAGGCCCTCATTGATCATTGCGTCATGCACCAGGACGAGCATGACGACCGCGTGGTGCACTTGACCCCCACGCCGCCCCTCGGCACCCGCTCCTCCGCGCGTCACTCCAGGTAAGCGAGCCCGTAGGGCACTGTGATGGGCCCAGAGGGCTTGCGCAGCCAGCGCTCAAAGCGCGCCCCCGATACCACCGCGATGTTCTGATTGGCGCCCTGATGCTCATTGGCGAAGAGCACGGTGTCGTCAAATCGGGCCACGGCGCGCCAGTTCTGGTTGGCGCCGCTGGGCAGATTGTTGACGGTCATCGCCCCGCCCGCTGAGGTCACAAACATCGCCAGGCGCTCGCCGGCCAGCGCCACGCGGCCATCAGCCAAAGGCAGGATGTCCCAGACGATCTTGCGCAAGTCATCCGTCAGCGGCCCCCCCGGCAGTGCGTCTGCGGTTTGGGGGTCTAGGCGCAGCACCTCGCCTTGGATGTTGAGGGTGCGGGCCACCAGCAGCTCGTCATTGCTGCGCGCGGCGACGGCATGCCACAGGTCGTAGATCTCAGGCCCACGTACCTCGCGACGAAAGCTGCCGTCCGGGTTCCACATCATCACCCGAGGATTCTCGGTCCCGCTGCTATGGGTATCAGCCATGAGCACCACCCCGTTGGGCATCTCGGAGAGCGAGTGGATGGCGATATTGTCGTAGTACAGCGGCTCGGCCCCGTTCAGGTCCTTCGCGAGGTGCGCAAAGGTCGCCACCTTGTAGTCCTGGGCGGTCAGCGCGTAGCGCGCGATACGGGGCGGAGTGGCGTCCTCATCGAGCACCAAGAGCGTGCCGTCGGAGGCCATGTGCAGGGCCGTGGCTCGCCCGATGGTATCATCGAGCAGCGTGCCATCGGGGTAGGCGGTGTTCCTGCCCTGCGCCGGGCGTCCGTCTGAGGCTACGGCGAAGACGCCTTGATACTGCGCTGAGAAGACCACGTTGCCGCGCACGTGCACGGAGACCGGCACACGAACCGTCGGCACTGTCTCCTGGTCAACGTACACGCAAACCTCGAACTTGAAGTCGGTGGCGATGAACCAAGGCGGCACCGCCAGGACCTCGAAAGTGAAAGCGCCGGTCGTGGCGTCAAGTATCAGCTCATAGTCGATCTCTTCGAAGATGAGGGTGGGGCGCCCGGCCCGCCGCGTAGTGCGGGGGGTCGGCTCACAGGACGCCATGCGCAAAACACGGGATTGGGGGTTGTCCAGCTGGGCACGCACGGTGACCAGCTCACGAACATTGGCGCGCGCCGGCTCGGGGGTGAGCTGCAAGCAGATATCGTCGGCTGCGCAGCCAGAGCCCGCGTCTGTGGTCTCGCCGCTGTCGACGGGGGTGCCGCCGTCCCGGTCATAATCGGTGGCATCGGACGGCTCGGCATCCCGGTTGGGGCCAGCGTCGCTGAGTCCACTGTCGGGCTCCGCATCACCGCCGATGACGACGACGGTCTGGGGGCAACCGAGGCAGAAGGCCAGCAGCAGAGGCAAATATCCGCGCATACCCCCGCTGTACTACACACCGCGGTCGCCTGGCATCCCTCGCGTCACTCGCCGGATGCCTGGCCGGCGAGCTGCCGACGCCACAGCTCCAGCTGCAGCAGCGCGAAGATGCGCTGGCCGTGGTCACGGTGCTCGCGCTCGTGCTCATCGACGAGGCGCCGGACCTCCGATATCTGCAACATATCCTGACACTTCGTGCCCGGGCTGAGCAGCAAGTCGTGCACCAAGGCTCGAGCCTGCCCCCGCCACCAGGCGCCGATCGGCACGCCAAAGCCATGCTTTTGTCGATCGAGGATGTGGTCCGGCAGGACGCCGCGATAGGCCTCCTTGAGCAGCCACTTAAGGGAGCGCCCGCGAATCTTGAGCTTGGAGGGCAGGGTGAAGGCGCTGTTGAGCACCTCGGTGTCCAAAAAGGGCGAGCGGGCCTCCAATGAGACGGCCATCGTCATGCGGTCGGTCTTCACCAAGAGGTCATCCAACAGGTAGGTCTCAAGGTTGTGGCGCAAGATCTGGTCGAGCCGGTCCGCGCCCTGCTGCTTTGCCTGGCGTAGCAAGTCCACTTGCGGCGCCATCACCGCCCACGGGTCGAATCGGGGGCCGACGACCTCGGGCCGCAAGAGGCGTTGCAGGGCCTCACTGGCAAAGTAGGTATTCCAGGACAACAGCTGCTCATCCTCATCCCGCTCGGCGTGTTCAACAAAGCGCCTCAGCAAAGAGATCGGGTTCTTATAGCCCTTGGGCTCCGGCAGCCGGGAGAGCACGTGGTGGGCCGCGCGCGCGGCGACAGCCGGAACCTGGTCTGCGACCACGCCCCCGCGAAAGCGGGTATAGCCGGCGTAGACCTCATCACCACCGTCGCCGCTGAGCACTACCGTGACGTGCTCCCTTGTGGCCTTGGAGACCGCATAGACCGCGAGGGCCGAAGAGTCTCCATAGGGCTCGTCGTGGTGCCATAGCAGCTTGCCCAGCAGGTCCGAAGGCGTGGCATTGACGACCAGCTCGGTGTGATCCGTGCCAAAACGTTCTGCAATCTCTCTTGCGTAGCTGCGCTCGTCGAAGGTGTGGTCATCTTCGAAGCCCACCGCGAAGGTGCGCACAGGTTGACGGGAGCGCTGGGCCATCTCCGCCACGATGACGCTGGAGTCCACGCCCCCGGAGAGGAAGGCGCCCAGGGGCACATCGGCCACCATGCGTCGCTGCACCGCATCGCCCAAGGTTTGACGGACCTCTTGCACAGCCTCGGCCACCGTCACGTCCCGTGTGGCTTGTGGGCTGGGCAGTCTCCAGTAGCGGTGCAGACGTGGTTCTGCGTCGGGGCCCTCACAGACCAGCTGCGTGGCCGGCGGCAGCTTATTGAGCCCCTTGTACAAAGAGCGTGGCGTGCCGACGTAGCCGAAGGTGAGGTACTCCGCGAGGTGGGCCGGCTCCGGCTCCAGCGTGAGGCCCGGCAGGGCCTGAAGCGCTTTGACTTCAGAGGCGAAGGCGATGGCGCCGTCGGGGCGTCGGGTCCAGTACAGCGGCTTTTTACCGGTGCGGTCTCGCATCAGCAGCAAGCGCTGGGTGCGGGCGTCAAAGATGGCCAGGGCGAACATGCCCTCCAGGCTGTGCAATCCCTCAACACCGAAGCGAAGGTAGCGCTCGAGGATCACCTCGGTATCGGAGTGGGAGACGAGCTGGGTGCCGGCCGCTTCGAGTTCGGCGCGCAGGGTCTCAAAGCCGTAAATCTCACCGTTGAAGACCAGCGCGACTTGTCCGCAGCGAGACCAAAATGGCTGGCGGCCGCGGTCCGAAAGGTCGATCACCGAAAGGCGCGTATGGGCGAATAGGCCCACGTGATTGGGCAGCTCCGCCCAGCCCTGGGCGTCGGGTCCCCGGTGTCGCAGCCCGTCGCACATCGCGCGTCCCAAAGCCTCCGGCGCGCCTTGGCGCGTCCCGAAAACCACCCCTGCGATCCCGCACATGTTGCGGCCTGGTTCGGTCATCGGTGGGCCACGGTCAACCCGCGTTCGAGCCCGCGGGCTAAACTTCGCGCCGACGTGTCCGATTCGATGAATCCGAGCGGGCCTGGGATGGTGGGCCGGGGCTGCGTCTGGAATGTCTGGGTAAGTCTCCGATTGGTTTCGTGCCCATCGCCCGGGCCGCTCATCGAAGCCTCGTGGCGCACGCCCGTGTCCTGCGGATTGAATCTAAGCCGGGTTCGGGGGCATATAGCCTCGCTTGCGCTCGTGGTCTTTGTGCACACCGGCGTCACGGCAGAATCTTCAGCGCGTTGAATGGTGTCTCCAGCCCATCTTTGGTCCGACCTATCTCGCCTTGTGCTGTGGGCGTCCTTAGGGCTGGGGGTCATGCTCGCAGGCAGCTGGCGCGCCCCCAGCCTCTCGCTCACCGAGGCCGCAGTGATGGTCTGCTTCCTCATGTTCGTGGCCTCCGCGGTCCGGACCGGGCGGGCCCTGCGCATTCCCTGGGCGGCTGTGGGTCTGCTGGGGCTGGCGGTTGTGACCGCGCTTCAGGCTTTGCCGCTGGGGCCCGCGGTGGCGGTGCTCTCACCCACCGCGGCTGAGACCCTCGGCGCGCTGGGGCAGCCCGCGCAGACCGTCAGCTATGAAGTATCGGCGACCTGGCGCGAGGTCCTGAAGTACACGATGTACGCCGCCCTCATGATCGCCGCCTACGGCCTGGCCCGGCGTCGCTCATTGCGGTTGGTGCTGATCGCGGTACCCATTGCCGTGGTCGTGAGTGTGGCCGTCGCCCTGCTGCACCGGGTGTTTGACCTCGATACCCTCTTCGGAGTCATTCCTCGGCGCAGCGCGCAGGCCATCGGCCTGACCACCCTGCCCAACGCCAATCACGCCGCGGGGCTGGCGGCCTTGGGCGCGCTCACCGCTCTGGGCCTGGCCTTGGAGTGGAGCGGCTCACGCGCTCGTCTGGCCCTGTTCGCGCTCAGCGGCACGCTCGCCCTAGTCTCGGTGCTGCAGGTCTCCCTCGGCGGCCTGGTCGGCCTGTTCATCGGGCTCATGCTCTTCGCGGCGCTGGCCTACCGCCGAAAGGCCGTCGAGCGTCTGTCCTGGGACTGGGCTCCCGTGCTGTTGCTGCCCGTGGCCGGCGCGCTGTTTGCGTCCACGCGCTTGGTCGAAGGGTTGTCTCCCGAGGCCTCGCGGGCCAGCCTCGACGCCAAGCTGGAGGGCATCGTGAACTCCGGCCCTATGATCCTCGATCACTGGCGCTTCGGGGTCGGGCGCGGCGCCTTTGGCTCGGTCTTCACCCGCTATCGAGGCTCGGACCAGCAGCTCAGCTTCGTCTTTCCAGAGAACATCGTCGCCCAGCTGACCTCCGAGTGGGGGCTGGTGCTCGGCAGCTTGGCCTTGCTCGGGCTGCTCGGCGCGCTGCTCCTTCGCATGGTGAAGGCGGAGCGCATCGGCAGCATCGGCGCGTTGGCCGGCGTGGCCGCCCTGCTTGCGCAGAACGTCGTCGACTTCAGCCTTGAGGTGCCGGGCGTGGCGATGGCGGTCGCGGTCATTATCGGCGCGACGACGCCGCACGGGCGCCGCCGCTCACGCCTGCGCATCGTTGGCCCGACTCGGGTGCTCGCCGCGGTGGCGCTATGCGTGGCCGGGGGCCTGGCGACGTGGATGATGTTCCGCAGCGGGGACCTCGACCTCGATCTCGAGCGCCTGCAGGCCACGGTGCGGCGGGTTCAACAGGGCCAAGACGCCGATCTCGCCCACGTCCGCACCGTCGCGGCCCGCCACCCCGCCAGCGCGGCCGTGCAAGTGCAGGCCGCCTACGCTCTGACCTTTGCGCGGGAGCCGGATCGACGGGCTGGGCTCACAGCCATCAATCACGCCTTGCTGCTCGCCCCTCGCGACGCTGAGGCGGCGATCTTGGCGGGACACATCCTCGGCGCGGCGGGACACCGTCGCCAGGGCCTTGAGGAGATGCGGCGCGCCTGGCGCCTCACGAGCGGTACCACGGTCACGCTGCGTGCCGCGGCGGACCTGGCGCGCAGCGCGCAGGCGTTCATTCACGCGGTGCCCCGCCGGGACGTGGTCCTAGACTTGATCGATGAGGTGGCGTTGGCCCGCGCCATCCGGGTGCTGCGCCGGGACTATCCCGAGTGGTCCGAGGTCTTGATCGCCGCGCTGCCGCCTGTGGACCAGATCCCGGAGGCGGCGCTGGCTGAGGTCGGCGCCGCCGCCTTGGTCGCCGGCGATCTACAGCTCGCGAAGGTGATCGTGCAGGCCGAGATCGCGCGAGACCCCGATCAACCCGAAGCGCTGGCGATGCTCGCTCGGCTTTCCTACCGCACCAAGCGCTGGGATGAGGCGTGGGCGGCGCTCAGCTCGCTTCCTGAGCCTGTCCAGGCCGAGGCCGCAAACCTCGAGCTTCGCTTTCGTATCGCCGCCGCGCGCAAGGACTGGACGGAGGCCGAGCGCACCCTTTCGTGGATGAAGCGGGTCCTGCCCATGCGCCGAGAGCGCGAATCGCAGCTGGAGCGCATGCGCTCGGAGCTGGAGCTGGCCCGGGGGCGCAAGGATCGTGCGGTGACGGCGCTCGACAAGGCTCTGTTGTGGACACCCTCGGACCTTGAGCTGCGCATCCTTCGCTCACGCCTGCTGGTGCAGCTGGGGCGGCGGGTGGATGCGGCCTCTGACCTGCGTTTCGTGCTGAGGCGAGCGCCTCAACACAAGGCCGCTCGCGCCGCTCTGAAACGGCTAGAAGACGCGCACAGCCGCGAATCCCCGCCCGGCGCCGGCCCGACGCGCCCCTAGCGGAGCGTTTGTCGCAAAAGCTTTTGAACTTGTGGCATGACCAGCGGCACAGGTGTATCGGAGATGACGTGTTGAGCCGACGCAGCAGCATCGCCGCCGTGCTGGCGCTGTGGTCCACGCTCGCGCTGGGCTGCACAAAGAGCGCACCACCGCCCGGCACGCGGAGCGTGGCCTCCCCGGAAGCCCTCGCCTTGGGAGTAGGGGACGTGGTCGAAGTGCGCGTCTTCCGAGAGCCCGATCTCACCGGCACCTACCTCATCGACGATGATGGGGGCATCGACTTCCCGCTCATCGGTCGCGTGAAGCTGGAGGGGCGCCGCGCCAAGTCGGCGGAGGGTGAGGTGCGGGCCCGCCTCGCGGATGGTTTCCTCGTCGATCCCCAGATCAGCCTCTTTGTTAAGGAGCGCAACTCCCAAAAGGTGCACGTGCTCGGACAGGTCAATAAGCCGGGCAGCTTCCTGCTCGAGCCCGGAATGACCGTCATTCAGGCGATGGCTCAAGCGGGCGGCTTCACTAAGCTGGCCGCGACGAACCGCGTGAACCTCACCCGGGTGCAAGATGGCAGTGAGAAGAGCTTTCAGGTGCGGGTGGGCGATATTCGCTCCGGTGATGCGACCAACGTAGAGTTATTGCCCGGCGACATCCTCTACGTCCCGGAAGCGATGTTTTGAGAGAGACGGAGGACACATGAACCTACCGACTG
>Ga0193954_1000511_pt1 | contig 22504 bp, 18 predicted proteins | sample BB_5_MG_FD_140340 | JGI IMG/M metagenome (GOLD analysis project Ga0193954, IMG submission 140340) | Microbial mat bacterial communities from the Broadkill River, Lewes, Delaware, United States - BB_5_MG | ecosystem: Environmental > Aquatic > Freshwater > River > Microbial mats | place: USA...
ATGATCGTCACCGGCGCCGCCCAGGGCATGGGCCGGTACTTCGCCTTGCGCCTCGCCGAGGCCGGGGCTCAGGTCGCGGCCGGCGACGTGAAGGTCGACGCGCTCGAGTCGCTCGCCAAAGAGGCCGAGGGCATGTCGGGCAAGATCCACGTGCACGCCCTCGATGTCTCCAAGGAGTCCGAGGTCGGCGCCTTTGTCGACTGGGCGCATGAGGCCATGGGTGGGCTGAACGGCCTCATCAATAACGCGGGCATTCTGCGCGATGGTCTGCTGGTCAAGAAGGATCGCAAGACGGGCGAGATCATCAAGATGAGCGCCGAGCAGTGGCAGCTGGTCATCGACGTCAACTTGACTGGCGCGACCTACATGGTGCGCGACGTGGTCGCCAAGATGGCGGGCCATGGTGACAAGGGCGTGGTCGTCAACATGTCTTCCATTGCGCGCCACGGTAACCGCGGGCAGTCCAATTACAGCGCCGCCAAGGCCGCGCTCGCCGCCAATACCGTCACCTGGTCGCGGGAGTGGGGCCGCTTCGGCATCCGCGCCTGCGCCGTCGCGCCGGGCATGATCGAGACCCCCATGACCCAAGGTATGAACCAAAAGGCCCGCGACGCGCTGGTCTCCATGGTGCCCTGCGGCCGCGTGGGTGAGCCCCAGGACATCTGGATGGCCGTGAAGTTCTGCATCGAGTGCGACTACTTCAACGGCCGCACCATGGACGTCGACGGCGGCCTCAACATGTAGAGGGCTTTGGGGGGCGCCTCGTGTGCCCCGAGCACCGGTTCGGTGGACAAGGCAATCGCTGCGCTAGGCTTGAGTGGCCCCCTGCTGTAGACTTTCGGTGTGCGAGAGTCTCTGACCGAAGAGGTGTTGGCGCTCCCTGAGCATGATCGGGCTCAGCTAGCTGCCAAGCTACTGGAAAGCCTCAGGGAATCTTCTCTACAGGACGTAGATGCCGCTTGGATATCCGAGCTGAATCAACGAGCAGAGGAGGTCCTATCAGGGGACGCGACGCTGAGCAGCTGGGATGATGTTCGCGCAAGACTCCGTTCCCGCATCCCGGCCGCCGCAGAGTGAGTCTCAAGTGGAGGGCCAGGGCCGAAGCGGAGGCGGCAGAGGCTGCGGCCTATTACGACGGCGAGAGCGCTGGGCTTGGCGATGAGTTCCTTAATGCAATCGAGACTGCAGTTCAATCAGTCGCGGAGTCTCCCGAGCGCTGGCCACCTTGGCCAGGCACAGCCTCACATTTAGACATTCGTAGGCGGTACGTTCACCGATTTCCCTACTCGATTGCATATCTGGTGCACGGCCGTTCTGTGACCATCCTGGCCGTTGTCCATGCCAAGCGCCGTCCTGGGTACTGGTTCGGGCGTGAGAGCAAGACATAGGGCGGCGCGTCCGTCTCCAAAGCCCATGAGGCCCCATCCCGCCGTTCCCCCGGAGGGTGCAAGGCCCAGGATCCGAGAGCGCAGCGCCTCTAACCTCAGCGCCTCAAACCTCCGCCTCTCGGCCGGAGCACAAAGCACCGAACTATCTCCACACCGCCCACCGGTTCGCCAGTCCAAGCACCGCGGCTAGCGCAGCGTAGGGGCCGGGGTCTTGCACCCGAAAGCGCACCGCCTCTAACCTCAGCGCCGCCAGCGCCCCAATAAACGCACTGCCTATTGCACAGCGCTCAACCGAGCCCCACAAACCCGCGCCCGCAACCAGCCCAGCAACTTCGGGTACAGGTCGCGCTGGGCCTTGCGCCCAACCACCGCGCCCACGTGGTCGCCGTGGATCATGAGCACCTCGTTGTCGGTGCTGCTGACGTGCTCATTGAGGCCGCGGGCCGCGTCGGCCGGGCAGGTCTTGTCTCGGTCGGGCAAGATGCTCAGCACGGGGCAAGTGATCTTGCTAAGGTCTACCCGCTGTCCCAGCGCGAAGTGCTCGCCGCGGATCAGGTTATTGTTCTGGTAGAACTCTTCGATATAGGTGCGATAGGCCGAAGCAGGGAAGGGTGTATGGTCCTTCAGCCAGGCCTCCCGAGCGTCGAAGGCCTGCTTTGTGGCTTCATCGTTGGCCTGCTCAAGGTAGCTGACGAGCTTGATGGCCGGCAGGGTGGGTTGCAGGGCCATCAGGCCCACATGCATCTGTACCGGGCTGAGGTTGCCGGCATCGGTGATCGCCTTGACGTCGAACCAGCGCGGGTCCGTCAGGTCGGTCAGCAGGCCGCTCTTCTTGAAATCGAAGGGGCCGGCGAGGTTCACCAGGCCAGCGATGTGCTCAGGATGCACGGCGCTATAGATGCCGCTGAGGGTGGCCCCGAGGGAGTAGCCGAGCAAGGTGACTTGCGAAGCCCCCGTCTCGCGACGAACCCGGCGCACGGCGCGCGCGAGCTTTTGCAGCACGCGCTCCCAGCTGAGGTAACGATCTTCGTCCCGAGGCACGCCCCAATCGAACAGCCACGTATCGAAGTGTCGGTTGAGGGCCTCGACCACGCTATGGTCGGGGCACAAATCCAGGATGTACCAGCGATTGATCAGCGAGGGCACAACCAGGACGGGCGTACGGGTCTCGTCGGCCGATGCAGAGTCGGGCCGACGAAACCGGTACAGGCGAGCTGTGCCCTCACGAAAGACGGTGTCCTTGGGTGTGGGGGCGAGCTCCACCGTCATCAGTTGGAGGTCCAGGGCTTGCTCACGAGCTGAGCGGCTTGGCGGGCGCCCTCCAGCGCGATGCGCTGAAACTCGGTGGTGAGGCGGGAGCTGTAGGCGACCTGCTCCTTCATCAGCTTGGAGGCCTCATCGATGGCGGTCTGAGCCTGCTGAAAGCCCTTCTCCTGCATCTTGGACATCTCCTCGAGGTAGCCCTCCATGCGCGCGAGGTTCTCCTCGGCCATGGTGTTGAAGAGGTGGGCCGCGTCGGGGGTGGTGGTGTTTTGCTGCGTCTGCGAAGTCGTCTTGGTGCTCATCGTTTTGCCTTGTCGTGATCGAATTCGGCCGTCGTGGCGCGGTTCGTGACAGAGGATTAGGCCCGGACGGTGCAACCGTCAAGCGACTTTTTGTGCACCGCACAAAATCGCGGAGGTTCGGGGGCTCAGCCCGCCTGGTTCTTGAGCAGAGTGGCCTTCAGCGCGGTCTTGAGATCTTCCAGGTCCTGCCGGAGCTGGGCAATGTCATCCGGAGAGTTGGCGGGTTCCGGCGGTGCCTCGGCGGCGGCCGCCGGTTCGGGCTCAACCACGGGCGGAGGTGGCGGCGCGGCCTGAGGGGGCGCGTCGGCCCAGCCCGGGCCGTTGGAGAACAGCCGCGCGATCGCGTTGGTGGCCGTAAAGGGCAGGGTCGCGAAGGGGTTCAGCGGCGCCAAGGCCTGAGCACCTGATTTGGCGTGTACGTACATCTCAAGGGCCCAGGACATGTATTTGCCGAAGAACTCGGCGAGGGCATCATCCCCCATCCTGATCAGCTGAGTCAGCAGGGGCACCGGCAATAACCGCGCGGCGCGGCGGCTCTCCAGGATGATCTGGGCAAGCGTCGCCTGCGTGAGGTCCTCACCCGTCTTGGCGTCGACCACCTGCGCGTCGCTTCCCGCGCGGATCTTCTGGGCCAGCTCGTCCAGCGTGATGTAGCGGCTGTCGCTGGTATCGTAGAGACGGCGGTTGGAATACTTCTTCACCACCACGGTGGGGCCGGATGCTTGCACCGCAGCACCGTAGCACGCAGAATCCGGGCCTCAAAGCAGACTTTCTTGCGCCGCAACAATCAGGCTTGACCGTCTGAGAGCCCAAATGTAGCGTTCCTGAGACTTTTGTGCGGCGCAGCGTAGGACGTCGGTGCGGCCCAGCAGAGCGGGAGGAGGCCCCATGTTTTGGGAAACCTATAAAAAGAGCTTCGACGCCTGGGAGAAGGCCAGCGCGGACCTCATGGAACTCTGGCTCAAGAGCCCGATGTTGCTTGAACCGGCGGGCACTATGCTGACCGCCGCCATGAAGGCGAAGAGCGCCAGCGATCGAGCCAGCGAGCTGTGGTGGGGCAGCTGGGGCCTGCCCACGAAGCGGGACCAGGAGCGCACCCTGCACGCCCTCAACGAGCTCGAGAGCCGCCTGCTCGATCTTGAAGAGCAACTTGCAGACAAGGAGGGCTGAGATGGACGTCTCGCCCTATCTGGATCTCAAACCCGCCCCTCGTTTCATCTTCGACGCGCTGGCCGAGCGCATGGATCGCCCGCGCTTCATGGTGCCCAAGGGCGATGCCTGGACCCCGATCACCTTCGGTGAGTACGCCCAGGCCATCCGCGAGGTGGCGCTGTACCTGCACACAGACGGGTTGAGTCCCCAGGGCCGCGTCGCGCTCTTTGCTCCTAATCGCTACGAGTGGGCCGTCGCGGCGCAGGCCGCGCAGGCCGCGGGTGGCGTGATGGTGCCCATCTACCCCTCCAATACCGCAAGTCAGGCTGCCTACATCGTAGATCACTGCGACGCAGAGGTGGTCATTGTTGATACGCAGCCCCTGCTGGAGCGCGTCGTTGAAGGCTGGGCGGCCTACGACCGGGTTCGCAGGTTGATTTGCATGAGCGACGACCTAGACGTGGCCGCGGCCATCGCGAGCGTCAAGGCTAAGGGCAAGCCGGTACCGGATGCGGCTGCTTTGGATCGCTGTTGCGTCTCGTGGTCTACGGTCGTGCGGCAGGGCCGAACTGTTCAGGCTGAAGACCCGCAGCGCTTCGAGGCCTTGCTGGACGCCGTCACCCTGGAGCAGCACGGGGTCATGCTCTATACGAGCGGCACCACGGGCCACCCCAAGGGCGTTCCGCTCACCCACCGCAATTTCGCCGTCAATCACCGCGATTGGATTGAGGTCCTGGGGCCACTGATCGCGGAACACTCCACCGATGTCCTGTGGCTGCCGATGAGCCACATGTTTGGTTATGGCGAGACCTTCATTGGCAACGCTTTGGGGTGGACGAGCTACCTAAGCTCTCCCCAGCAGGCCTTGGGGCTCATGCAGACTGTGCATCCCACGGCGTTCATGAGCGTGCCCGCCTACTGGGAGAAGCTCGCAAAGACGGCTTTGAAGCAATCCAGTCTGCAAGAGCGCAAGGCCAAACTCGCGGAGGCGACCGGCGGCAACCTGACTTTCTGTCTGTCGGGGGGCGCGGGCCTCAAGCAGCAGGTCAAGGAGCTGTTCAAGGAGTGTGGAATCCTGATTATTGAGGGTTATGGACTCACCGAGACCTCCCCCACGCTGACCATGAACCGGCCCGACGACTACCGCTTCGACACCGTTGGCAAGCCCTTCCCTAGCGTCGATCTCAAGCTCGCCGAGGACGGTGAGATCCTCGCCCGCGGACCCAGTGTCTTCATGGGCTACCACAAAGACCCTGTGGCGACGCAAGGTGCCTTTACACCCGATGGCTGGTTCAAGACCGGGGATGTAGGGCAGTGGACCGAGGACGGCTTTTTGAAGATCGTCGATCGCAAGAAGGACATCTTGGTGACGGCCGGCGGCAAGAACGTGCCCCCGGCCAACATCGAGCTGCGCTTTCGAGACGACGCGCTCATCGAGCACCTTGTGGTCTTCGGTGATGGTCAGAAGTTCCTCACCGCTGGCGTGTGGCTCAACGAGCAGGCGGTGGAGACCATGATGCAGGCCCGGGCCGTGCCACTAGCGGCTCGTCAGGCCGCGCTTGTGGCTGAGGTGCAGGCGCGGATCAACGCGGTGAACGAGGACCTCGCCCACCACGAGCAGCTCAAGAAGTTCCAGATCGTGTCGCAGCCGCTGACGGTCGAAAGCGGCCTCATCACGCCCACCCTCAAAGTGCGGCGCAAACGCGTGTACGATGCCTTCCGCAGCGAGCTGGAGGCTTTGTACGCATGAAGAGGATCGTCGATGTTGCGGCGCGGGTGGCGCGTCGCCCTGCGGTGGGCAGTACGCCTGCCGAGGTGGTGCTACGTGAAAACAAGTGGCGCCTGCTTCGCTATCATCGACAAGGTGCGCCCCTAAAACACAGCACGCCGGTGCTCTTGGTGCCCTCACTGATCAACCGGCACTACGTCTTGGACCTTCTGCCTGGGCGCAGCTTCGTGGAGTACCTGGTGCAGCAGGGCCACGATGTCTTCCTCATCGACTGGGGCACGCCCGGCGCGGAGGACAGGTTCCTGACCTTCGAGACCTTCTGCGACCGCTACCTAGGCCGCGCTCTGAGGGCGACCTGCCGAGCTTCTGCCCAGGCGAAAGCCCACTTGCTGGGCTACTGCCTCGGCGGAACGCTGGCCGCGATTCACGCCGCCGTCTATCCCAAGCATGTCGCGTCACTGACTGCTCTCGCTGCACCCATTGATTTTCACGACCAGGGCTTGCTGTCGATCTGGACGCGCAGCCGCTCATTCAATGTCGACGCGCTCGTCAACGCCTTTGGCAACGTCCCGTGGCCGCTCATGCAACTAAGCTTTCAGTTGCTCAAGCCCACGATGAACTTCGTAAAGCTCAAGCAGCTCATCGAGCGCTCCAATGACGATGTCTTCTTAGATACCTTCTTTGCCATCGAGACATGGGGCACGGACGCGGTGTCCTTCCCCGGCGAGTGCTACCGGCGCTACATCAAGGCCCTGTATAAGGATAACGCCCTCATGCAAGGTAGCTTTACCTTGGGCGGCCGGCCTGCTCGGCTTGAGGACATCCAATGTCCCACGCTCTCCGTCTCGCTAGAGCATGATCACATCGTGCCTTGGCAAAGCTGCGCCGCGCTCGTGGATCGGGTGGGTGGCCCTGTGAGTGAGCACCTGCACCTGCCGGGCGGCCACGTGGGCGCGGTCATCGCCAAGCGCGCCGCCAAGGTCCTGTGGCCCCAGTTAAGCGACTTCTGGCAGCGCCACGAAGTCCGGCCGACTTCGCCGGAGTTGGTGCGCGAAGCGCCCCCTGCGCCCAGCAAAATGACCGCCTAGGGCATAAAAATCGCCACTCTGGTGCACTGCCGCATTCGTTTTGCTGTGCTGCACAAGTTCCAGCTTGACGCGCCATAGACCGCGAATTATTGCAGCATCCTCACATTGGGGTTGTTGCGGTGCGAAATGCCCGCTTGGTTGATCCCCTGAGGGACGAGGCCGGATGCACAAGACGCATATCGCTTGGTTGGCCCATAGAGCCCACGTTCTGGGCGCCGCCGGCCCAAACCTTACCCCACGGATCCCGCATGAAGGCATGCCCGCGGGCGCTGCGGCTCCCTGCACGCCTTCAAGGATGGTTCACTGATGGGACAAACCACCTTCGCCTGGGTTCTGTTTCTCGCCTACGCCGCCATCACCTCGGCCTTGGCTCTGCGTGGGCTCAAAAAGACCACGACGCTCCAAGGCTTCGCGATTGGCAACAAGGACATGGGGCCAGGCTTGGTGGGGGTCACGCTCGCATCATCGGTTGCGAGTACGGCCACCTTCGTCATCAACCCCGGTTTTGTATATGCCCACGGTCTGAGCGCCCTGCTTCACTTTGGCCTGGCCGCCACTTCGGGGGTCACCTTGGGACTCATCATCTTGTCCAAGGGCTTTCGTCGCCTCGGCGATGAGAATCTCGCGCTGACTCTGCCCCATTGGTTAGGCGCCCACTATCAAAATGCCGCCATGCGCACTTTCTTCGCGCTGCTGAATCTCCTGCTGGCCATCAGTTTCGTGGTGCTGATCGTGAAGGGCTCTGCCCTGGTCATGGTGGCTACCCTCCACATTAGCTATGCAACCTCGGTCGTCGTGATTACGTGCTTCGTCTTTTCGTACATCATGATCGGCGGTACCTACGCCCACGCCTACACAAACTTCTTCCAAGGCATGCTGATGGTGGGGGTGGCGTTATTGATCGTAGGGAGCGGTCTTCCGCTGATTGCGGATGGCGTAGGTCCATTCATGGACCGTATCGCTGCTCAGGACCCAAACCTCGTTAAGGCCTTCAACCCAGCCAGCCCGCTGTACCACGATGCGTGGGGCGTCTTGGTGACCCCATTTATCATCGGCTTTGGTCTCGTCTGCCAGCCCCATATCCTGACGAAGGCGCTCTATGTGCGCAGCGAGCGGGACCTCAATCGCTACTTATTGGTGGGCGCCAGCGTAGGCTTCATCTTTGCTTCGATGTTGCTCGCTGGCCTCTATGCTCGAGTCACCCTGCCTAGCCTCGCAAGTCAGGACGGGGTAATGGCAACCTATATCCAAAATGCCTTCTCACCCATGCTCGGTGTACCTATCAGCGTAGCCCTCCTGGCTGCGGGCATGAGCACGATGGACGGAATCTTAGTTTCCGCCTCATCGATCGCCGGCAACGACCTGTTCTTGGGCGCTATGGGGCGTCGGCTCTTCCCTAAGGCCACCGATGAAGAGCGTGGGCTACTCGCTCTCAAGGCCAGTCGATACATCCTAGGCGCGATGGGCGTTGCGGCGCTCGTGATCGCCTTGGACCCCCCGGTCTTCGTTGGGTTGTTCGCACAGTTTGGTGTCTATGGAGTGGTGGCGGCCAGCGTGGCGCCGGTGACCTTTGCCATCTTTGTGACTAAGGTTAACGGTCGTGATGCCTTTGCTGCCGCGATCGCGGGTGTGGCAACTCACCTCGCGATGTATATCTACTATCTAGCCATCGCGGGACGTTCATTCTTTGAGGTGAACCCTTCGATTACCGCTTCGGCGGGTGCTACGGTCTCAGTCCTTGTATTGGGCGCAACGACCCTGCTGCGACGTCGAGGAGGCGCTCGATGATGGAGCGCTTCCATGATTGGGTTGCCCACTATGGCCAGCGTCGCCCCGGTCATGTCGCGGTCCATGATCTCGCCGCCTCAAGAGAGATTGACTACCGTACCCTTGATCAGCGCATCGGCGCCCTCGCGTATCACCTGCAGAGCCACTTGATGATTGAGCCCGGTGATCGGGTGGCCATGCTGTTGCGCAACACCAGCGACGTCTTTGAGATTCAGTTCGCCTGCTGGCGCATTGGCGCCGTATTCCTGCCCCTGAACTGGCGTCTCGCAGGCCCGGAACTAAAGAGCATCTGTGAGGATGCAGAGCCCCGCGCCCTGATCGTTGACGAGGAGCTTAGGGATCTGGCGGATAGCATGGGCACGAAGGTCGCGCGCCTGGTGACTGACGGGCAGGGCGGGCCGACGCCCTATGAAGAGGTCATGGCAGGCGGTGGGCAGCCAGATCGCCCCGCGTTAGCGACACTCGATGACATCGGCACGCTCATGTATACGGCTGGTACCACCGGCCGAGCCAAGGGCGCGCGCATTACTCACCGAATGACATTATTCAATGCGGTGAACCTATCTGTGCCTGCGCGTATTACTCGCGATAGCGTGCACTTGGTGGCGTTGCCACTATTCCATACCGGCGGCCTTAACTGCTACGCCAACCCCATCTTCCACTGTGGAGCCACGAACGTGGTCATGCGCAGCTGGGACCCGGCCAGCGCGCTTACTTATCTCAGCGATAGCAAGCTCGGACTCACTCACTTCTTCGGTGTGCCCGCACACTTTCAGGGCATGGCAGAGCAACCGGGGTTCACCGACGCTAAGATCTCTTTGGTCAACGCGGGCGTCGGTGGGGCTCCGTGCCCACTTCATATGCTTGAGCAGTGGTCGGGCAAAGGCGTGCCCATGCAACAGGGCTATGGCATGACTGAGACCAGCCCGACCGTCTTGGTGCTCGATACGGAACAGGCCGCGGAACGCCTGGGCTCAGCGGGTCTCCCGGCGCTTCATACCGAAGTGGCCCTGCACGACGAACAAGGTCGACGCATCGACGAAGCCGATGTGGTGGGAGAGTTGTGGGTGCGTGGCCCCAATGTCACGCCGGGCTACCATAACCGACCCGACGCCAACGCCGCCTCGTTCGTAGACGGTTGGCTGAAGACTGGAGATGCCGCACGCCGTGACAAGGACGGCTACTATACAATCGTGGACCGGACCAAGGACATGTTCATCTCGGGAGGAGAGAACGTGTATCCGGCGCAGGTTGAGAACGTTTTGTATGAACTCGATGGAGTGGTGGAGGCCGCAGTAATCGGCATTCCGCACGAGCGATGGGGTGAGGTCGGACAGGCCTTTGTGGTTCAGAGGATGCAGGGGAGCTTGACGGAAGAAGACGTCAAGGCGCACTGCGGCTCGAATCTCGCCAAATACAAGGTGCCAAAACTTGTGGCGTTTGTGGATTCCCTTCCACGGAATGCCGCCGGCAAGGTGCTCAAGAGTCAGCTACGACAATCAGGAGAACAGAGATGAAGAATTTGATTTCCAAAGGGGCGCCCTTCGCGTGCGCGCTTGGATTCGCCCTTGTTGCGGCCGCCTGCGGCGGAGACGACAACACGAACAACACGAACAACGCAGGCGCTGATGGCGGCGTCAGCGATACCGGCACCGACGGCGGCGTAGAAGACCCCAAGGTCACCGCCTGCAAGACGGTAGTGGCCGACAAAGAAACCCAGTTCGCTGCGATGTTGCCGACCTGGACGATCACCGACGCCCCCGAGATGACCGCCAGCGGTGGAGACCAGTCGCTCGAAGCGGACTTCGCGGGCAAGTACCGCGACGACCTGGCCAACCATCCCGGCTGCGAACCGCGCGCTGCGTACATGGCCAATACCTCCGAGCCCTTCAGCCTCGATAACGAAGCGACGGTTCCCGATGGCACTTCTGGTGGCATTACTGGCTACGACTGCGGTGTGAAGGTCTACCCCACGACCAACGAAGATACGAACAAGCCGATCGTCATCCTGGTGCACGGCAACTCATCGGGCCCCACCTCCTACGAGGAGTATTTCAAGGCCGATCTCGCAGGGACTATGATCTCCAACCTGGCGGGCATTCAGTTCACCGTGGACGCTGCCGTGCGTGAGCAGCTGGCGACCAAGCTGTTGGCCGACGGTTATGGGGTCGTCTCCTTCGACGCTCGTGTCGACCTGGTGGCTACCTTGGGCGACTACAGCGCCGACCAGAACACCGGCAACCCCTTCTTCAACATCGACCACGGCTGGATGGTTCCGATGCTGCAGGACCTGATCAAGGCGGTCATGGTGAACAACCCGGACCGTAAGGTTTCGTTGGTGGGTCACTCGCTGGGGGTCACCGCGGTGCGTGACGCGCTCCGCCGCCTGTACGTGGAAAGCAAGGACGGGGCCGCTGGTTCCGTCAACCCCTTCGCTCAGGTGAAGGATGTGGTGCTCTTGTCTGGTGCCAACCACGGCGTGAGTTCGGGTGCTCTGTGTGCAACCGCCCTTGCTGAGATCATGCGTGGCACCGTCGCCTGTGAGATGGGCGATCGCACCGCGTTCCAGCCCACCTACTTCACCAAGCCGCTCAACGGTCCCGGCGATCTGTTCAGCACGCCCTGCGCTGACGGTGACTTTGCCTTTGGCGACCACGACGCCTGCGAAGGCAACGTCGTCGATTACACCACCGTGACCATGGAAGATGTGCCGAATGGCGACCTGCAGGACGAGTTTGTGTCTGAGGCTTCGTCCAAGCTCGACAACGGCGCTTGCGTGGCGAACGAGCTCATCACGCTGGGTGACTTCGACAGCAGCGGTTACTTCTTCACGGGCGCTCCCGGGTTCTTGGCGAACCACTTTGGCAGCGCGCGGTCGAACGCCGGTGTGCAGCTCATCATGAGCAAGCTGGCAGACTGAGGTATTTGAGATGAAACGGATCGTCGTCTTAGGCGCAGCAAGCCTTTGTTTACTAGGCGTCAGTGCACATGCGTCGACGCTGACATCGTCAACTGCGACTGCGGCGGCGGTCCTTGTTCCTTCGACGGTCGCGGCCCTAGAGGCTGCGACCCCGGAGGCCACTGTGGCGTCCCCATCGAGGGTCATGGCCAGCACGGACACAGAGGTCCCCCGGGCCTTTGTGTTGTACGAGAACAAGGAGATCGGCGCGTTCATCAAGCCGGTGCTCCAGTTGTCTTCAACTGTGGTTGGCTACATTCCCAAACGGGCGGGGGACACCGGATCACTCTCAGGTCGCACGAGCACCTTGGTCCTGGCTCGCTTCGGGGTCGAAGGTAAGGTGACGGACTGGATCAGCTTCCGCTCCGTGTTCGAGCGCAACATAGGTTTCTCATTGGCGAGAAATGGCCCGGTGGGCACCAGCGTCTGGGAAGGCACCGCATCCCTGCAGGCTCGTGAGAACTATATCCGTTTGGAGCGCTGGGGCTTTGAACTCACAGGCGGCATTGTGCCCGACCCGGCGAGCATCGACTTCATCTCCTACAACACCCTCGACTTGTTCGGCATGGACCCCTACGTACGCGACCCCCTGCTCGTCTCGGGATTCAACCAAGGGCAGGGCCTTCTGCTTCGCTACTCACGCTGGGGGGCGACCGCTGGCCTAGCCTTCACCGGCGGCAACCCGCTGACCTCGAGCTCATCTTTCGGTTTTGGTGGCGCCGTCAGCTCGCTGGGTACTCTCTTTTCGGCACCCCTTCGGGCCCTAGCTTCTGGTCTGCCGGGCTCCGACATTCATGTGCTGCTGTTCAGCCCCTCCATCAGTTACGCGCATAAGTACTTCGATATTAAGATGGCAGCCCAGTTCTACCGTGTTGATATTGACCTCACCAATGATGAAGATCCCACGCTCACGGGGCAGAATCTCCGAGCTACCGCGCAAGCTAAGTTGCTCGACAACATGCTTCGCGTATTCGCTTCATTCTCGGTGCGGGGCAACAAGCAGATCTCCGTTACGGACGTGACAATGCGCCTCGAGAATGACTTTTCAGCCATGGTGATCGGCGCGGGCGCCGAGTTTGACTACAAGGACTTCTCGGTGGGCGGTCAGTACTACTGGGTGCGGACTGAGGCGACAGTGGATAGCGCCTTGTTCAATCAATACGTCAATATTGGGGCGAGCTACTGGCTTTGGGAGCGCTCGGTGGCCGCTGGCTTCCGGTGGGCCCACTCTCGGGTCGACGCCGAGGATGAGAACATTCCCAACCTCATCGATACGCACAGCCTCATTGGATCGCTGCGTTTGGTGCTCTAGCTCCGATCCCGCCGCTCTAGGGGCGCACGTGCCCGGTGGCTCTGGCGACCAAGGTCGAGCGAGTGCCGCAGCAGTCGGCCGGGCCGCGTGCGATTCAGCGCCTCTGCATCTAGTATTTCGTCCGTCGTCCGTCCGTCGTCCGTTCGGCCATTCTTTCACCGCGGCAGACCCACGCAGGCGGATCGCGCAAGCACTCAGAATTATGCAAGATTCAGCCCGGTCGGACTCTGGCGCGATGCGTGCTTGAGTACTCGATATGCTATCCAGACGCTCCCTTCTTGTCTTAAGCGCCTTCACCGCGACCTTGCTCACCGCATCGCATGCGGAGGCCACCATTCCGCCATGTCTGGTGGACGGCTATCGCCCGGCCTTCGGTTGTACAGATTGCGGGTCCAGCACGCCACAGCCGCGAGTCGCGGGTCGAACCGTGCATTTGTATGGGCATGATTTCGACCGCTACCAAGAGCCCGTGGTGGTTGGTCTCGACGCTCAGGGGCAGGAGGTGATCTGGGCCTCTGCGGTTGCGTTGAACGGCCAGCAGGTCGTGTTCGACGCGCCACCAGAGATGCGGTCCGGAATCGTCTGGGTTGAAGATGCACAGCCGGTGCACGACGTTGGCCCTTACTGTTTCGACCCCGAGTCCGGGCAGTCCTGGGAGGGTGGGCTCGGGGACGGGTGCGAGCCTGGCGTGGAGATGTGTCGTGGCGAAGCGCAGTCTGTCCTGCGGACAGTCGATGCGAAGTTCATTACGCTGCCCGTTCCCACCCCTAGCCAGCTTCGTATCGCGGATAAACTCAGCAACGCGGTCAATCTTGACTGGGATGTCGACCCGCGCGGCGCCGTCGACGTGCAGATCGAGTGGCGAGGTACCAACTCGCCGCTATGGGGTGTCATGGGTCGCATCGGGCGTACGAGCGGCCCCGAGCCGATTACAAACCTCCTTCCTGGTGGTATCTATGAGTTCCGGGTTCGTGCCGTTGCGTGGACTGGTGAGGTCTCAGAGGCCTCGAATACGGTGCGGGTAGTGCTGCCTCAGGTGGTGGTAGAGTACCTCGACTCCCACCAAGTCCACCCATTCTACGGTGACAACTCTGGCGTACTACGCCGCGCCAACGTTACTGGCGTCTGGGTGGTGCACGATACGAACTCAGACGCACTTATGCCGTATCGCCTCGGGAGCAGTACCGATAGAGTCAGCCCCGGGGCCCTCTTTCCGCGATTCTTCGACGGGCAGACTTGTACGGTGCAACTGGGTGATATGTACGCGCCCGGGGCAAATACGATCATGTTGGTTGAGTTTCAGTCCTCACCTGCGTTCCCGAGCCACTTCGCGGCTGTGCACCTCGCGCTGAGGCAGCAGACGTGGGCGGGGACGATGGTCACGGGTAGCTACGGATTAGGTAGCCAGATACTCATGGGAACGCCAGCCCCGGAAGCCATCGAGGCTGAGATGACCTATCAAACTCCGACCGCTGACTCACGGTATGGTCGCATCGATGGCTGGCTTCGTAGCGAGGTCTTCTTCAATAGTTGCAATAGTACCTTCTATGGCTCGATGGTGCGGATTAGCTTCCTAGGTGGGTTGGCGATCGTGCCCGAGGCGGATTTCCGTTAGACTCCGCCCCCGTCCCAGAGACTATGGGCGCCTAAAACCCCTCGGCCCACAGGGCCTGCAAGTCGCCCAACAGCTCAGGCTCGGCCGCGAAGATCACGGGCACGATGATCAGCAGGTAGGCGAGCACACACAGCAGTGAGATGCCGATGAGCCGCCACCAGGATTGTTGGTCGCCCTGTTCGGCGAGCAACGTGAAGCGGCCGCCGTCGTACTTGTTGGCCCAGCTGTAGGCGCCCACGGCCAGCCCGATGTTGATGAATCGCATGGGGAACTCGTCCGGGGTGAAGACGGACAGTACGATCACCACGAGGATGACGACCACCGTCCCGATCGCGACGGGCAGGCGCTCGCTGGGGCGGTCCTTGAGGTTCAGCCACATGCAGACGCCGCCCGCGAGCGGGCTGAACAGGTAGGTGGCCACGCCGATCTGGCGTGGGCTGTAGACGCGCTCTTGAACCGCGGTTTCCGGCGCGGACTCAAGCTTTGCTTGTGGGGCGAAGCGAAGGGATCTGTGGCCATGAGCCATGCATACGCTGCGGTCCTAGCGCCCACAAGCCCCGCCCTCCGCTGCATCGCAGCGCAGGTTGCGACGGGCCGAACGCCTGCGACCGCGCCCCATTAGGTGCCGCATCCCGAGTGCTGCTACGCTGCGCTTCGCATGGCCTCGGACCGCAGCCGACCCTACCGACTCCTGACGGGATTTCTGGGCCTGCTCATGCGCGCATTCTTCCGCCGCGTGGAGGTGATCGGCCTTGAGCACATCCCCAAGACCGGCGGCGGCATCGTGGTGTCCTGGCACCCCAATGGGCTCGTTGACCCCGGCCTGATCTTGACCCGCCTACCCCGTGCGGTGGTCTTTGGTGCCCGCCACGGCCTGTTCAACTGGCCTGTACTCGGGGCTTTGCTGCGCGCCCTCGGAACCGTGCCCATCTACCGCGCCGTCGATATGAAGGGCGGCGCAGATGCGCGCCGGGAGGCCAATGCGAAGAGTCTCGAGGCGCTGTCCCAGCAGGTCGCCCAAGGCGCCTTCTCGGCGCTCTTTCCCGAAGGTGTCAGCCACGACCAGCCGCACCTCGCCAAGCTCAAGTCCGGTGTGGCGAGGCTGTACTATCATGCCCGCGCGCGCACCCCGGACGCCCAGGTGCCGCCCGTAATTATCCCGGTGGGTCTGCACTATGACAAAAAGCGGGTCTTTCGTTCTCGAGCGCTGGTTTGGTTCCACGCGCCCATGCAGCTGCCGGCCGAGTTGGATGTGACGCCCGCGGAGGCAGAGGATGAGGAGGTCGCCCGAGCGCGTATCCACGGGCTCACCCAAGAGATCGGGCGGGTACTGCGGGAGGTAGTACATGCCACGGATGACTGGCAAACCCACTATACCCTGCACCGGGCTCGGAGTTTGATCCGCGCCGAGCGCGCCAAGCGCGGCGGTGCGCGCTCGCGCAAGCCGCTGCTGGCAGATCGCACCCTTGGATTTGCGCGCATGCACGCCGCGTACAATGCACGCCTTCATAGTCACCCCGAACGTGTCGCCGAGTTAAGGGCCCACGTGGAGGAGTATGATGAGACCCTGAGAGCTCTGGGCGTGCAGGATCACGAGCTCGACGCGCCGCCCAAACACTCCAGCCTGACGCGGGCAACGCTCCTGGTGGGGCAAGTCATTCTGGTCTTCGTGCTCCTGCCGCCACTATTGGTCTTTGGGTACGTCATCAACGGGCTGACCGCCGCGGGTGTACTGGCCCTGTCTAAGTTGGGCGCATCCAAGAAGAAGGATGTGGCGACGATCAAGATCCTCACCGGAGGACTACTCTTTCCCCTGACCTGGGGCCTGGCCGCGATGCTCGGTGTATTTGCGCATCGCCAGCTTCACAGCCTCTTTCCGCAGATCCCGGACCGTCCCATCTTCGCGGCGGTAAGCATGGTGCTGCTGGCCATCATCGGCGGGCTCGTCGCCCTTAGGTACTTACACCTTGCCCGAAGCACCATCGCGGCCGTGAAGGTGCGTCTGACCCGGGCTCGCCGCAAGACGCACATCGCGCAGGCCCTCGTGGAACGGCGAGAGCTGCACGATGCACTGCTTGAGATGGCGGAGGGTTTGCAGCTGCCGGGCGCTGTCGAATCCGACGGCACGCTCTCCCACGGCTGAAAGCCGGCTACAGATCTACTGAGTAGACTAGGCTGGCCTCGGGCTCACGCTGCCAGCGTTGTGCCACGGTCTTCAACAGCGGGCCCTTGGGGTTGTTGACCATCTCTTCAACGAGGGCGCGCGCCACGTCTGCCTGACCCTTGCCCTTGATCTGCGCCACGGTGCTCATGAGCTTTTCGATCTGCGTCGGCATGGAGTCGAGGTCCAGCTCTAGGCAGCCGACATCCTCACCATTGGCAGCTTGTGCCTGGGGCATCCACGTCGCCACGCCCTGCTTGAGCCAGTAGCCGGTCTGAATGGCTGCGACAAAACTATAGGTCTTGGGTTTGCCTTCGGCGTCGCGAAGACCCCGGGCGATGTGGCCAAAGCCCCAGATGAGGTCACGCACGTGGGCCTTCTTGGCCGCCTGCTTGGTGATAATACCTTCGTTAGCCAGCCAGTCTGCATAGTAGTAGGAGGCCGTCTCGGCCTTTAGTTCCTCGAGCACGCTCGCCAGGGGGCCTCCAAAGATCTCATCATCAGTCTTGCCGTCCACCTTATACTCGTGCGCCGGGCCGAGGTTATGCGCCGCCTCATGTAGCACCGTACTCATGGTGAGCGCGTCCGGGTCTGGGTCGAAGGCAGCATAGGTTTGTGGGCAGAGAATGGACTGGGCCTGGCGGGTCGTGGTCGCGACGCTATCCACATCGGTGGTCACGTTCATCATCGCCACAGTCCGGCCTCGACCCTCGTTGGCCACGGGGCCCCAGTTCGGAAGGCTCTGACCCACTGTCGCGCCCAGCGCGCGTCGGGCGTCACCCGCGTTCACGATGATGTGGATGAAGTCGGGCAGATCGAAGTCCACCTTGCGCGCCGCGTAGGGCGCTTGGGCGAGGGCGGCGATGGCCTGCTCCATCTTGGCCTTTACGGGATCCAAGCGCTGCTGCCAGACCCGCGAGGACTGGTCGATGCGGGCAAAGGAGACATGGAAACCGGCCTTGCGGTTGCAGGGCTCGAAGTAGGTCTCATCGGGCCCGATGCGCAGGTACCATTTGGAGTTGTCCGCATTCATCTTGGCCCAGGCTTCATCCGCCGGCTCCCATTGATTGTCACCAAAGGCCTTCGCGGCGGCCAAGAGGTAGGTCCTGAAGGCCGCCTCTTCATCGCCGGTGATCGCGCCGGCCGCGGCTCGGAGTTTGTCGGCTACGGCCTTCATCGGCTCGGGAAAGGCCTCGGGATAGGGTACGGCCACGAGCTTGCCATCCGGCCCCCTACGCACCGCGGTGAACTGGTGCAGCAGGGACTTCGCGTTGGGCATCGCCGCGATGCTGTCGCAGAACTTGGCATCTTCGCGCTGCAGGTCTTGGGGGTACAGCCCAGATAGTTTGGGCGGGGCGGGGCTCAGGGCGGCGCAGGCTTCAACCTTCTCGGTCTTGGGGGCCTCGCACCAAGGGCCCTGGTTGCGCCTAAAGGTGGCCCTGCTCAGCGTATCCTCAAGCGGAATGCTCTGCATCATGCCCTGCACCCCATTCTGCAGCGCGTGGATGTGCTCGATGAGCACCGCAGCCTCCATGATGTGCCGGACGATGCTCTTATCGGCCTCGGAGGCGGAGCGGAGGTCGGTGCGCAGCAGGGTAGGACGGCCCTGGGCGAGCTCCTTCTCTAGCGCTGACAGGCGTGCATCACTGGCCGGCGCGGCGTGTATGCGGGCCACGATTTGGGCCTGGGCCTTTGCATAGCGGTCTGTAAAGGCACCTTGCGCGACCCAGTCATCTCGGGTGGTCTGGTGCCCCCAAAGCACCGCAATCTCGTCAGGTGCAGGCACACCATCCTCGTCCTCATACCAAAACAGGGGTAGATCCAGCTGCGAGGCCGCTCGGTTGAACGCGGCGCGTTCCAAGGCGGCAGCTGCGCTTTGAGCGGGGGCGCTGCTCGCGGCGGGTGGGCCGCTCTTGCAGGCTCCAAGTAGGATCAAGGGCAGGGTGATCAGGGCGCCGGTCTTCGACATCGTGGCGGACCTTAGCAGGCTGTGGCCAAAGCCCCAATCGTGTTCTGTGCGCCCCCGCTGGCTAGGCCCGCGGGGGCCACCTGCCGTCTGTCAGGCGAAAGGCGCCTTGCGCAATGTGCGTCTGTAGGGTGCCAGAGACCAACAGGTAGCAGTGGGCCTCGACGTGCCCCTGAGGGCGCAGCTCGATCCTGCGTTGACTGCGGACGTACAGCGAGCCCTGAGGATTCGCGGGATCAAAGCCCTCATATTCGTCGATCTTGGCCCACGGCAGCTCGGGTCTGAGGCTCAATACCTCTCCATGCACCCGCCCATCATGCGATTCGACCATCGCAGGATATCCTGCGGGCATGCGATAGAGGTGGCCGACGCACGTCCCTGGCTGGGCCTGCACAACCCAGGGGGCGAGTAGCCCATGGGCGGGTCGCCCACGCATCAGGGTGCCGTAGACAAAGAGGTTGGGCATTAGTCTGCGCTCTCATCGTCGCCGAGCACACTCAGGCCGCCGGAGGCCTGCAGGATTGAAACGGCGCCTTCGGGTGACTCTGCCGGAGTTAGGGACAGGGCGCCGCCAGAGTGGCGAGCCGCCCAGCGTTGGAGAAACTGCTCGTCGAGGGCCTCGGTCTGCGCGTACTTCAACGCGGTGGTGGCCGCATCCGAGTCTTCAAAACCTTCCAAGAGCAGATGCAGGGCACGTTGACGTATGGGTCGGTGATCGTCCGAACGCACTTGATCACACAGCCTTTGAGCGGTGTCGCGGGCCAGGGGGGTAATCGTCTGAGCGACGGCCTCAAGGCGGTTGACGGCCTCCCGGACCCGGCCGCTTTGGCCTCGGTGCAGACGCACTCGCAGCTTCCCTTGCTCCACCGCGACATGGTAGCTGCCCTTGGAGGCCTGACGCAGTGCAGCCCGAACCGGGGCCGTCAAGAGCCCGTAGACCTCCGCCTCCAGCCCGTAGACCAAGAAGTCCTTGAACTGAGGATCTGGCAGGTCAACCTGCGCGAGCACCTGGCCGGGCGAGAGGTTAGGATGATCAACCCCGAGGCTCGCAGGCACCTGCTTGGCAAGAGGCAGTGACAGCTCCAGACGGTCTGGCGCTTTTGCCTCTAGCCTGAACCCCAAAGGGCTCTGCCACTTTAGGCCCAGTGCGCCTGCCGGCGCGGGTAGGCCGAGCTGCTTGGCGGCGTCTGCGACCCGACGGGCCTGGCCATCAAATTGTGTGGGTCCGATCAGACGTCGCCACACCTCCACAACCACCGTTAGGCCCACGATCATCATCAGCAAGGGCGCCAGTGAGGCGAGGCCGATCCACGCCGCCTCGCAATGTAGTTGGGCTGCCGCTAGGCCGACCAGCAGCCAGACTCGGGTTGGGGCAAGCTGCCTGGCATAATCGGTGGGCCGAGCGGTCATCGCGGGGCCGGGCGCCGGGGAATCTTGATGGCGCCGTTGGCAAAGGCCTCTGCAAAACGTGCGTGATCTTCGGTCATCTGCCGGCTCATGGCCTGAGTGAAGCTCATCATCTGCTCGAGGAGCTTGTCCGGGTTGATGGACTTCAAGATCTTCTTCTCCGCCGAACCCTTCGCTTTGTCACCAGACTTGTCGGAGCGCGCATGCGCCTGGCCCAGGGCGGCGCCGCATACCTCGGCATACTGTCGAAACTCCTTGGGCGAGAGCGTCGCGAGGTTGAGCCGGCCCTTGTGAGGGCTGCGCTCGCGCACCAGGTAGCTCGCACCATCGAGCACGGTGTGGCCATACAGCCGGTCGCCCGCCGGCACCTGGACGCGGTGCGCGTTGGCCACCCGCGCCGCGTGCCAGCGAAAACTCAGGGGGCTCTGTCCGGCGTGCTCTTGCAACGCCGAGGGGCGCTCGTGTTTGAGCTCCAGGATGATGTCATCCTTCGATTTGTTGCTCTCACCCTCCACCAGCACATAGTAGCGCCACAGGCCGATGCTGCCCGTGCCGCTGCCTGTCTTGGCCGCGACGTCCTTCACCTTAAAGAACTTCTTCTTAGTTGGTGCGTCCGGGCCCAGGGAGGCCTTGTACCTATCGAGCGCGGCCTGAAAGTCCGCGACCCGCCCCGGGAGGGGATGCAATTCATCGGTCTTACGGAATTTGCCGCGATCGAGGTCGACGCGTTTCTTCAGAAATCCCTTGCGCTTGATATCCGCGGACTCTTTGAGCAGGGAACGCACCACCTTTGGGCTGTTGTCTTCCGTGAAGCGGTGGTGGTTCTCCCCAGGGTTGCCCACGAAGCCTTCTAGGCTATGTAGGTAGCCTTGCACGAAGGATTCGGTAATCCTCTGCCGCTCCTGCTTGTTGAGGCCGTGCTCATCGGCCGCCAGGTCCAGGCCAACGCAGCCCCGCTTGAGGTCCCAGCTGAAGGGCGCATGGTAGGCCTCGTCAAAGTCATTGAGACCAAAGATAAGTTCACCGTCGGGGCTCTCCATGACTCCGAAGTTCTCTGGGTGCACATCTCCATTGCACAGGACCCGCGGCAGGTGGGCGTCGGTGCCCTGAAGGTCTCGGTAGAACAGGTCGGCGGTGCCACGGAAGAAGACGAAGGCAGAGGTGGTCAGCTTTTCGAACTTAGCCCGGGCGCCCTCGGGATTGGCCTTGATGACCCCAGCATTGTACTCGGTGAGCGCCTGCAGGACATGTTGCGCCCTGGCCTCAGGCCCAAGCTGGCCAGGGTGGGGCTGTGCATGATGCGCGGAGGGGGCGTCGGCATGCACGAGGGCTTCAGGTGCCTCCCGAAGCGTCTGTGCCTCATGGCCAGAGCTGGCTCGGGAGACGGCGGGCGCAGAGGCAGGCTGATCGGAGATACGGCGCGGCACTCCTGTGAGGTACCATCGCTGGGCTCGGTTGGCATCCGACGCCTGGTTGTTGGCGCTCAGTCGTGCCCTACCAGGCGGTCCAGCAGGGCGAAGCGACCGGGCATCATCTCCCGAAAACGGGCCTCCTCGGGCCGATTTCGTACCAGCGCGTAGATCTCCATCGTATCCGACAGGTCCTCGGCGGGGCTGCTGCGTGCGTAGTCGGAGGGCACCACACCATCCGCCTGGCCGGCCGCGCGCCAGGCCCGCCATGGGCGGCTGTTGAGGTCATGGCCCCAGCGCCGAAACGATAGGGTGTGGCCGCTTTCATGAATCAAGGTACGGTTGAGGTAGACCTGTCCCGCGGGAGTCTCGGTGGGATAGATGTCGACCGTGCCGGTTGCGCCCGCTGTCATGTAGGAGCGGTGGTCTGGGTTGTTATACTCGCGGGCAAAGTACCCATCGTTGGCGCTGCGCTCTGGGTTGATGCGCACCTCCCGAATGAGCGCACGATTGGATGCAGGAAGGATTGCGAGGGCCTTGGCGACCTGCTGCACGTTGTGAAAGACCCCGTTTCGGTGATTGAGGGTCTTGGGCGCGAGCACTGAGATGTTCCGCCCGCCCACGTTCACCACGTAGCGGTGGGCTGGGCTCTGCCCGTCGGCGAAGCGGCCATGGTTGATGACCTGGGGCCCCGTCACCTTGTAGGGCTGGATTCGGGGAAAGGGCAGGTTGGTGGCCTGGGGCGCGATGGAGCGCATGCCATGGGCGCGGCGCTGCCAGTCGCGCTCCGCCGGGCTCGGCGCTGTTGCGCCCAAGGCCAACTCCGATCCCCGGGAAGGCGCCATCGGCGCGCCGCTTCGTCGAGCCCCCGAGAAGTCCCGCCAAGCCGTCGCAGCGCTGCGATCGAGACCCTGGGGCGGTGCGCCTGGCCCATCGGGTGGCGCGGGGGCTTCGGCCGTGGGCCC